>Ga0129306_1000137_pt1 | contig 126475 bp, 105 predicted proteins | sample P827metagenome_FD_94438 | JGI IMG/M metagenome (GOLD analysis project Ga0129306, IMG submission 94438) | Capybara group fecal microbial communities from Wisconsin, USA - P827 metagenome | ecosystem: Host-associated > Mammals > Digestive system > Large intestine > Fecal | place: USA: Wisconsin...
ATAATCTGAGAAAGACGCTCAACGTTCAGCGGCTCAATGTAAGTAGCGTCCGCCATAACCGGGTCAGTCATAATAGTAGCCGGGTTTGAGTTTACAAGTACAATCTTGTAGCCAAGTTCGCGCAAAGCCTTACAAGCCTGAGTTCCCGAATAGTCGAACTCACAAGCCTGACCAATAACAATCGGGCCCGAACCAATAATCAAAACCTTTTTGATGTCTGTTCTCTTCATAATCTATATAACTCCTATAAAAAACAATTTCATAAAGGAGGGGGAAGTCTCCCCCTGCGCCCGCACTTCGTTGCGGGCTACCCTCTCTCCTAGGGGGCAAGCCCCCTAAAACCCCATATTGTCACACGGCTTCGATTTTGCTAACGCAAAATCAACTTTCTGTTCATTGAAAAGAAAAATCGTTAGATTTTTTCAATCCGTGTGGCAAGATTTCACTTCAACAGCTTCCTGTCTTCCACCGCTTCCAGAACCTTCATACGCCGCTATGCGGCGTTTGCATGAGAGGAAATTATTAACTTCTGCGTTTTCAGCGCAGAGCGCATCTGCTGAATTGCAATTTTATTCAGTTCCGTAAGCCGCTCGCTCTGTTCCATACCTTTCTGAATGAACACAGCATTCAGATTCTCCAGATTGCTTAGACAAATCAGCTGATTTATCGTTGCGTAGTCACGGATATTTCCCTTCAAATCGGGATTTGCATCCCTCCATTCTTTTGCGGTAATTCCAAAGAGGGCGACATTCAAAACATCAGCCTCTTCCGCATACACAAAAGATTTCTGCTTAGCCGTAAGTTCCGGCGGAATTAAGTTCTGCTTTATTGCATCCGTGTGGATGTGATAGTTCAACTTTGAAAGCTCGCGCTTTACCGACCAGCCGAGGAGTTTCTGCTCTTCTTCCTTTAGCCGCTGGAATTCTTTTATCAGATAGAGTTCAAATTCAACCGAAACCCAACTGGCAAACTTAAAGGCTATGTCGCGCTGTGCAAAGGTACCGCCGTTTGCACCTGCTTTTGAAATTATACCTATAGCATTTGTCGTTTCAATCCAACGACTCGGGCTCATTGTAAACGCATTGCTTCCAGCTTCCTTTAAAAGGGGGTCGAATTCGATCCCTTTGAAATCGGGATTATTCAGCATTTCCCAAAGACCTAAATACTCAAGTGTATTTTTAGAACGAAGCCAATTTTTTACAACATCTTTTGGCTCAAGAGGATTTTTCTGTCGGGCAATGTCAGTAATGCAGATATAATCAATATCATTAACTTTGATTGTACGAATAATTGCATCTTTGACCGTAATCTTTGCCATTACATCACCTCCTTACAAAAGATTTTTCCTAAAAAAAAGGCGAACTCTAAAAAGAATTCGCCTTAGAAATCACAAATAAAAATGAAAACCGCAAACGCAATTTTTGAGAATCATCATGTAATCGGTTTGTTCAGTTTTCATACTGAAAACTTACTATATCAGAAATCAGATTTTCGGGCAATAGGGGAGGCAAAAAGGAATCCGAAGGTCGTTTTTATCTTGCGGTTATAGAATAATATACAACTGGGTTAATTCTTTATTATCCTTAGAGAGAATTGTGTTGCCGAGCGGCTGAAAATTATTCCGCATATAAAAAAGAGGCCGCAAGAAAACCTGCGACCTCTTATGACGGCTTTTGCCAGCCGTTCTGTTATTGCCCGGCTTGACCGGGCAATCCTTTACACAGCTCCCACCAGGCGGCTACTGTGCCAGATACGCCTTGTTTGCTCCGAGGGTGCCTGAGTATTTGTAGAACCAGACTCCGTTTTTGCCATGGCTCAGCACAAGGGTATTTTCTACGGAAGTTTCAGTGTCGCTTCCTGTAAGCAGGCTGTCGTAGCTTGCCGCAGCATCTGTTTGTGTGAGCGTTACATTTTCGCCGGTTGCCTTCAGGATTACGCCTTCGCCCGCCTTTATGACATTGCTTTCAGCTTTTTGCAGCGTAAGCCTTCCGTCTGCATTTGCTGTGGCATAGTAGACCTCGCAGTCGGCAGTATAACTTGTGGTACTGTCGTAGAATGTGGCATAGTATGCACCTGTGGTAAACGGATCTGCTTTGGCAGCAACCGTCACGGGTTGCTTGTCCTTCTCTATTGCTGCAATTGCATCATTTAGCTTCTGCTTATTCGCATCACTTACCTTCTTCTTTTGGTCGTCGGTAAGTTCATTAAATGCTGCTTTTGCTGCTTCCACTTTGGTCGTATCATCTTTTGTTATTGCTTCTTTTGCCGGCAGGTTCTCTATCAGAGTGCTTACTTTATTTGCTTCTGTCGTATCGTCAACATCTTTTTTAGCAGTTTCTGCATTTTTCTTTGCATTTGTAATAGCAGTTGTTGCTGCATCAACATCATTCTGAGCTGCAGTGTCGCTTCCTGCAACATCTTTTGCAGCGTCTATCGCAGCATTAAGTGTGCCCGCGATAGTAGAATAATCCTTTACTTCCTTGATGCTGTTGTAAAGTGTTTCAGCCGCTGTGATTGCTGTGTTCAGTGCAGACTTGTCAGCCGTAACCGTCACCGCACATGTTGCCGTCTTATCATCACTTGTATCCTCTGTTCCATTAGTTGCGGTAACAATGATATTTGCTGTACCCGCTGAAACAGCAGTTACAACACCATCAGAAACAGTGGCAACATCTGTGTTATCGCTTGACCATGTAACGGTCTTGTCTGTGGCACCATCAGGACTTACTGTTGCGGTCAGTGTCTCCGTGTCGCCCACAGTCAGAGCAGCAGAGGTCTTGTCTAGGGTTACGCCGGTGACAGAAACAGGAGTTACATCAAACTTTAGGCAAGCACGGGCATATCCTCCAAGTTCATCATTCCAAAGAAAAAACCATCCATAAGAAAAATCGTAGCTTTTGTACTTATTAGATGATGTGGTGGACGAATAGTAATCGTCGTTCTTCAAATTTGTTCCGCCAACACCACTGAAGCCATCCCGAAGAGACTCCCTCCCCCATGCGTTAATCATCAGATTCCACTGGGACTCACTGGCCAACATCCATGTGCCGCCTAAGACCGATGGCGTATGTGCGGCAGCTAATGATACTGCATCTGCACCATACACTTTGCTATCACTCTCGTCGCTGAGTGCCAGAGCCAGTCCTTCGCATTTATCCATGTCGATATAGGCAATCATGGCCGCTGCTGTCTTGTTTTCTTGGCTTGCCTCGCTTACCGTATCATAAATACTTCCATCGGTGCAGAGCACACGCCCTACGTCACTGGTCGAGCAGGTGATAGTGGTAGCGGCGTATGTCTTCATGTTCATTCCCAGCATCAGCCCGCCGATCATCGCCAGCGTGAGCAGCAGTTTTCGTAATTTCTGTATATGTTTCATTTTCAAACCTCCTTCTACCATGCGCCATTTCCGTCGCTAGGTGCTGACTGCGAATCAACATTGATGTAATATGCGCTGCTTTCTGTGTAGATGCCACTGTGCGTCCATTTGGCGTATGCAGTTTCAGCGGCAGTCAGCACTGAAAGCGTCTCTGCCGGAACAAGTGCTTTCTGAGCTTCGGTGAGTGCGTTATAAGCCTTGCGGGCATCGTCTATCTTTGCCTTGCTTTCATCCGTGTAGGCGACCGTACCGATTGCGGTGATTTTTGCGATGACCGCAGCTGCCGCTTTCTGGTTTACGGTGTCTGCAGTTTCCTTGAATGTCGCGCTTACTGTCACATTGCTTTTCGGCATGGTGAAAGTGCCTTCCGTAACCGTAATAGTGTTTGATTTTTCATCCTTTACGCTGTAAGAGTCCAGCTCATAGCCACTATCCGCTGTCGCGGTAAGTTTTACTTTTGCTCCCGCTTCTGCTGAGCTCTTGTCAGCGGTCACTTTGCCATGTTCAATGGAACTTGAGACTGTGACCGTGTACATGGTCGGCTCATCGTCATCGTCTGTCTTGCACGAGACGGCGCAAAAAGTGAGCGCAAGTAACGCACCCATGAATGTGAGTGCTTTGGAAAGTTTGTACATAAATGCCTCCTAAATGGTTTAAAATATGAAAAGCCCATGAGCAGGACAAATTTAGTCCTGCATCACGGGCAGTTTTCCAGAATGAGAACATGGTAGCCTTGCGGCTCTTCTGTGAGTTTGATTTAAAACGCGGATAGCCCGAAAAATTGTTTCGGGCAGAGTTATAGCTAGTGCTGTGCTGTGCTGTGCTGTGCTGTGCTGTGCTGTGCTGTGCTGTGCTGTGCTGTGCTGTGCTGTGCTGTGCTGTGCGAATTTTAGCAGATGCTAACAGAGTGTCAATAGGTTTTGAGAAAATATGTAAATTTTTCCTGCTAAACTTGCCTAACATTAGGATAATTATAACACGGAAATTTGATTTTCGGGGAAAATTCGTAAGAAAATTTAAAAAAAATTTAAGGAAAGTGGAAAAAGTCTAATATAATTTTCTTACATTTAAATAAAAAGGCGAACTCTAATAAAGAATTCGCCTTAGAAATCAAACAATAATAGTATGAATCGTTTTGTTTACTTTGAGATTCAGCATGTCAAAACAAATTACCGTTTTCATACTGAAACAGCATACTATCACAAATCAGATTTTCACACAAGTAGGCATGAAAATCAGTCAATAATTACTTTTGCAGAGCAGCCAGTATTTTTACTCCAATAGTCTTCAGACAGATAAACCGAATATGTTCCTTTTGGTAGATAGGCTTTTTTTGTTATTGAAGAGTCTTTTATGTTTTCTGAACTGAAATTTGAAATAGTAATACCTTTGCTGTTTTTTATATCAGCGTTTAACTTAGCTGGATTTGCATCTGTATCAGTGGCAACAAAGGTGACTAACGAAGTTCTTGATAAGGTTATTGATTTAGAAAAATTATCATCAACTTCAATCGTACCAGTATTGAGAATCGTTTCCTGAGCCGCAGTCGTAATCTCCGTGCTGACAGTTCCCCCGTTGTTATAACCTACCACATAGCCGTAATGACTGTTTTCCTGGCTGCTTCCAGTCAGTACAATGTCAACGCTGCCGGAATCTGAAATCGTGCCGCTGTTGTATGCGCAATATCCGCCTGTAAAAGTCTGGTCCTTTGAGCTTCCCGTAACTGTGCCTGTCACTTTTGTGCTGCTTCCGGAAATTGTTCCAGAGTTATAGCCACACAGACCGCCAGTGTATTTCACTCCGTTTGTATTTCCGTTTACCGTGCAGTTTGATACGACACAGTTTTCAAGAGTGCCTTGATTTTGTCCGCAGATTGCGCCCGCGTAGTCTCCGCTTCCTGTGAATGAAATTCCCGAAACTGTAACGCTGGAAATTTTTCCCTTGTTTGTATTGCATACAGGACCTTTTACGGTAAGACTTGAGATTTCAGAATCAGCTGCTGTTTCGTTGAACAAAACGCCTGTAAGCCCGGAAATCGTTTTACCTTGTCCATAAATCTTTCCGCTGAACGTCTTTGACTTTGTTATGGAAATGGCTGGTCCCGCAATATTGCCAGAGACATAAACATTTGCCGAAATTGTGCCGCTGCTTGTGTTTGCAAAAGGAGAAGCCATCAACGCATTCCACTGCTTTGCATCCTTTACTTCGTAGTAATTCGCCCATATTCCGCTTGTGATTTTTACACCGCACCACTGGGCATACAAAACCGTGTCTTCTGTAATCGCAGGTTTGTCACTTTCTGCATGGCGACTTCCGCTGCCGTCTGCCTTTGTGTCCCAGCCACAGAATGTGTAGTTTGATGAATCCAGGCTTACGAATGCGGTTGAAGAAGTTACAAGGGAGTTTCCGTTTTCAAACTGCTGGACATAAGAATCAGTTTTTCCGTCAAGGTTTACGAAATAAGAAACTTTGCAGAATGTTCCCCACTGGGCATAAAGTGTTGTGTTGCCTGTAAGTGCAAGACTGTCACCGGCGTAATACTTTGTTCCGCTTCCAGTTTCGTCTGTTGTCCAATATTTAAAGCGCTGTGAAGGAGACGCTGCCGCAAATCCAAGAGATTCTGCATCGGCAACAGTTGCACTTCCTGCAAATTTTTGTGTCACTGGTGCTGAAGAAGAGCCTGTGTTTGCATTGTAGGTGAGCGTGTAAGATTCGCCTGAAATTGCGGCCTTTGTGCAGTCATAAAGCGGGTAGATTTTGGCACTGCTTAAATATCCCGCCTTTACCTGAACTGCAACAGGATAGACAAAGACTTTTCCGTCAGTTGAAGTAAAGGTGTATGTTAAAATGTGATTCCCTGCAGGAACTGCGTTATTCGTAAAGCTTGAAAAGCCTGCTCCGGTAAATTCACATGAACTTCCGTCACTTCCTTTGGCATTTTTTGAGTATTCGCTGGAAGATTTTGTAAGGGCGTCCCCGGAATCAAGCTTGACTGAACAAACAGGATATGGAGAAGAAGAAGTGGAAGCAAAAGCTTTTAAGTCTTCAGCTACATAAGTAGTGTATGTTGAGTCTCTGTATTCAGCAAATACATAAATTCCTCCAGTCTGCACCCCTTCTGAGCTTGGCGCAAGGGCGGTAAAGGCAAGGCTTGTGGTGGAGCCAGAAGAAACGACCTTGGATTTTAATTCCTGTGCCATGGTTGCACCGTAGTTTTTTGCCGTAAGCTTAAAGTCATAGGTACCTGATTCAGTAGATTCTGAATAGGGAGATTTCTGCATTTCCGCAACAGAGTCCCAGGTCTTTAACAAAGTGTAGTCTCCTGCTGAAGAAAGCTTTGAGTAAAGGGAAATCTCACTCAAAGAGCGTGTATCATTGTTGTCGTCAGAACGCGGCATTACGCTTCTGGCACTTTCTGCTTCTGCTGCTGCACTGCCATCTGGATTTGCAAGGCCCAGCGAAATCGAGATTCTTCCGCTTCTGCCATTTGAACTTTTTTCTTCATTAAAATTACTCAAGTCAGAGCAGGAAGAAAGCAAAAGTCCTGCCCCCAGCATGCCTAATACAAACAAAATATTTTTTTTCATTTTAGCCTCCATCTTACTCGCCGCTGGATACAACTACAGCCCTGGTTTCAGAATACAGGTTTCCGTCTACTTCTGCCGTAACCATAAGTGAATGTATTCCTTCTGTAAAAACAGATGCGCTGAGTCTTGAGCTTATCTGTCCCGAAATTTTATTGCCGTCAATGTACCATTCAAATTTTGTCGCTCCTGACAACTGTGCCGTAAACAAGCCGCTTGAGCTGTCGTATGTGAGCTTTATGTCTTCATTTTCTTTTGGAGCCGAAAGTTTGACAGAAAGCGGAAACTGCGATTTTTTCCACTGGGCATAAAGTGTAATAGTCTCATTATTTTTGCTGCCTTTCCATGTAAATTTTCCTTTGTCCTGCCAGCTGCTGCTTCCGCTTCCATCTGCCTTTTCATTCCAACCTGCAAAAGCCCAGCCGTCTGTGGAGTAAAAAGTAAGGGGATTTAATGCAGTTTCTTCCCCCCAATTTACGGTCTGATTTGACATCTGATAGCCGCCGGAAATCGGGTGTGTGCTTGTGGAGTTTTCGTCAAATTTAATTGTCGCAGTCCATGGAGTCCATTTTGCAGAGAGAGTCACATCTTTAGCCGTAGAATAATTGAAGATTACACTTGTAGAATTGCTGTCTCCGATGCGCCAGCCTGAAAAAATATAGCCTGTTTCATCAGAAAGCATGTAGGCGGAATCTGTGAGTCTAAGATAGCCGCTGGAAGAATAAGTGTAGGTTACAGCTTCCGGAGCTTTTCCATGCGCCGTTACAAAAGTGATTTTATATGTGTCAGCCGTAAATTTTGCGTAGAAACTTGCGTCTCCAGTAATTTTATAAGTTGAAAAGTCAATTGCGGTTTGACTTGAATCTGTTGAAAGGTACCAGCCCTTGAAGGAATAGCCGCTTTTGTTTTCAGGAGCTGGAATTGAATTTGAAGGAACAAGGCCTGCGTCAGCATAAACCGTGGTGTAAGAGCCGCTTGTGCCCGACGTATAGAATTTCAGGCTGTAGCCGTCACTGTTTGTAAAGCAGGCGTAAAGCGTAACAACTTCCCCGTCCTTTTTGGCAAGATTTTTAAAACTTGTGCCGCCTGCGTATTCACCCCGGGAACTTACCTTTGAGCTGGAATCCGTAGCCGTCCAGCCTGCACTTTTGTATGTGGTTGAAAAATAAACATAAGTCAGGTTGTTTTCTGGCATAGTGTATTCAAGGTCATAAGTGCAGGTCATATCGTCGGGAAGGGTACCGCTGCATGTTCCATAAAGGTTTGCTGATTTTGCAAATTTTACCCTGTAAGTGACAGGCGCTGTTTTTACGGTAATCTTACAGTCTTTTTGGGTTGAAAACTGTCCGGATTTTACTTCGAGTCCTTTTGAATCAAAGAAAGTGCATTTATAGCCTTCTTTGGAATAGTTAAAATAGACGGAATAAGAGCCGCTTACTTTTTGGGTGCCGAGAACTTTCCCGCTTTCATCAACAAATGTGATTTCATGTGAAGAACTTTCTTCGCTGCCACTGCCGGAATCTGAATCTGACGAGCAGCCGGCAAGAAGCAAAAGAACCGTACAAAAGGAAATCAGGAATGCAGAAAATGACTTTTTTGCCTGTCTTTTCATAAAATTTTTACCTCTTTTTTGAGAATTTAAAAATAAAAACGGCACTCTACGCGGAAAGCATGAAAGTGCCGGATGTATACAGTGAGAAAATATTGTGTGTTTGAGATTTAAATAGACTACGCCCCTAGACTGATGACTGATGACTGATGACTGATGACTGATGACTGATGACTGATGACTGATGACTGATGACTGATGACTGATGAATTTTGAGCCGCCGTCAGAATTGTGTCAAGGGGTTTGGAAGAAAAGTTTTTCTTTTGTATAATTCTGAAGAACATACGAGGATATTTTAACATGGAACCTTGTCTTTGTCACTAAAATTCCCGCGTGATGTTCTTCATCCACTTTTTGCTCTTGTAGTGAATCACGTTGAAAATCATTTTTTCCCATTCATCTACATACAAAATCAGATAAACAACAAGCGGCGGAAGATGGAACACGAACGCGCACACAAAGCCAATCGGCACGGAAACTGCCCACATGGCAAGACTGTCCAGAATCAAGCCCCATTTTGCGTCCCCGCCTGCACGGAAAACTCCGCAAATCAGGACAGTGTTAATTGCAGCCCCAAAAAGTGACACGCAGTTGATGTAGAGAAGGGGAGTAAGGAAATACGAAGCCTGCTCGTTCAGGTCAGCAATCCTGAAAAGAAGGGGTCGGCACAGTCCCAAAAGAACTGCGCCCACAAAGCCCGCCAAAATCGTGCTCTTTACAAGCCGCGAAGCATTGCGGCCGGCAAGTTCCATCTGATTAGCACCAATCTGCTTTCCGAGCAGAATCGCGCCACCGTAAGCCATTCCAAAGCAAAGAACGCTGGCAAGGTTTCGCACGACGCTTACAACGGAATTCGCCGCGACCAAATCAGAGCCAAGATGTCCCATAATCACGGCATACATGGACCAGCCTGCGCCCCAAACGGCCTCGTTTCCAATCGCAGGAACTGAATATTTGATAAAATCCTTCAATAATATGGCGTTTTTGCGGAACAAAGTGCCAACCGAAAAATGAATCTCCTTTACGCGCGCACAAATTACCACGCAAAGCATAAGCTCAATCACGCGCGAAATCGTAGTCGCAAGCGCAACGCCCTTAACGCCCATCTTTGGAGCACCAAAGAGCCCAAAAATAAAGACCGCGTTCAGGCCTATGTTGAGCAGAAGGGCTGTGGTTGTAATCGCCGTAACCTGCTTGACCCGCTCAATGCTCTTTAAAACCGCCTGATAAATCTGCGAAAAAGCAAGAATCACGAAACTTACGCCCACAACGCGCAGATATTCACAGCCGATTACAATCAGCTTTTCCTCGTTTGTAAAAATCTTCATGAGGAGTTCAGGCACGAACAGGGCACCCGCCGCAAAAACAAGGCCAATCGCAGCAGAAATCTTGGTGCCGATTCCAAAAATCGTTTCGATTGAATAAGTGTCTTTTTTGCCCCAGTACTGAGCCGCCAGCATAACTACGCCGGAAGAAAGCCCGATAAAAAAGAGGAAGAGAATGAACTGAATGTAAGAAGCAAGATTCACCGCTGCAATCGCATCCTGACCAACGTAGCCCAGCATCACGACATCGGCAGAGCCAACCGCCGCCGAAATCAGGTTCTGAAGTGCAATCGGCCCCACAATCGTAAAAAGAGACTTATAAAACTGCCGCGACTCTTGCCGCATTTCTAAAGATTTTTCAAAAATCATGTTCAGGTTATTTGTTTTTGTTGATGATTTTTTCTTCGTATTTGCCGGTTGAAATGTCGATGAAGCGAACGAAAAGAGAAACCTTGTTTTCTTCGTTGAGGCTGGACCAAATCATGCTGGCGAATTCGTCGATTGTGCCCTTGATTTCGACCTTTTTTGGCTCGCCTTCAAAACTTGGAAGTGGATTGCCGTTTTCCATATATGTATGGATGAAGTGGCCCTGACCTTTCTGAGGATTGTCGTAAGTGTATGTGAAGCGAAGGCAATTGTCGCCGTTGCCGCAATCGCTCTTAAGGATTGAAATTGCGTAGTCGTATTTGCCGCCTTCAACATTGAGCAGAGAAGAAATGCGTGGAGTGAAGTTTGGGGCATCGTGCTCGTATTTGCGCACCCGGAGCGACTGTTCAAAGGTTTCGCCTTTTTTGAGACCTTCAAAAATCGTGTCCGTCTGGTCGCCGTTTGTGACGATTGTTTTGGAACCGAGCTGGCGGACTGCGGCGTAGATGATAAGGCTTGGGTCGCCTGCAATCAAAGATTCGTCAAAGGCCTTTGTGCGGACAACCTCTGTTCCGTTTTCAGTTTCTGTGACGAAAACCCGGTTGCGGCTGCCTGCGCTTCGACCCATTGTCCAGTAAGCAGAAACGGCATATTTTCCGTCGGCAGAAAGACCTGCTACGATTCCGCGGCCAGGATATTCATTTGCCTTTAAAATTTCTTCAAGTTTGTTGATTTTCATATTTACTCCTATAAAAGCCCGACCTGCGAAGCAGGGAGCGCCCTGATTTTTAATTTTCTTCGTTTTCGTTTGTTTCGACTGTATTTGCTACGGCTGCTTCCGGACGGTTTTTCCATTGAATTACGGAAATTGCAATGCCTGCGACCAGCAGAACCGCACCAAAAATTCTGATGATGAAAATTCCGATTGTTTCTGACGGAATGATGAAAAGAACGATGGCCAGAATCACTGATGAAGCTACTTCAATCATTGACTGGCGAACCATGATTCCATTGCGGTGAAGTTTTGTAATCGTGTAAATTTGCAGGGATGCTGAAACAATCAGGTAAATTGCAAGCGCATAAGCCATGGCACTCCAGGCAACGGAGGCGACAAGCTTTGGAAGTGCAACTGCAAGGAAACCAATCAGAACGCTCAAAATTCCCCGGACTGTAACAATCAGCTTGTACTGAGGATCAATAATAAGATCACGGGTGGCGGCAAGAATAAAAATACCGTCAATTACTGCGGCCACACCGAGGATAATCACAAAGAAAGATATGAAGGCATCCGGAGAAATAAGAAGAAAAAGCCCCATGGCTGCCGTCATGAGTCCAAGGAAAAGTTTATTTTTATCCATAAGATAAATATACGAAAGAAGCAAGAAAAATTCTATACTTGTTGCGAAATTACTTTCCAGCCACGCGCGTTATATTTTGCCATTTTTCAAAAAAATCTAAATTTTTTTTGCAAATCTGTTGACACAATTTCGAAAAAGACTTATATTATCCAAGCATCATTTATGGAGCGATGGCAGAGAGGCTGAATGCACCGGTCTTGAAAACCGGCATACCGCAAGGTATCGGGGGTTCAAATCCCTCTCGCTCCGTTTTTTTTATGAATGCAGCCTGGAGGTGTGGTAGAGCGGTAATACAACGGATTGCTAATCCGTCAGTTCCTTATCGGGCTGGGCAGGTTCAACTCCTGTCGCCTCCGTAAGAAACATCACTCTCCATAGTGTTGTTAGTTTCTGAGATTGTAGCTCAGTTGGATTAGAGCGCCACCCTGCGGAGGTGGAGGTCGCACGTTCGAATCGTGTCAGTCTCACGATTTAAGGTCAGTGAGAACTGACCTTTTTTTATTTTAAATCAAAAAACAAAGGGGGAGCTTATGACCATAAAAAGAATCCTTTTCATGCTGCTTGTAACTGCGCCACTTTTTGCTCAAAAAAATATATCTGCACCGGTTACGAATCTTCCAAACGCTTACAAAATCGATAACTATGCCTATTCAGTCGGTTTTGCAGGCAACTATGGCATTCCTGTCTGGGAAATGCACCTGATAACGCCCTATCTTATCCAAAAACCTAAAGTTAAAATCGAAAACAGTGACTGGAAGACTGACAGCCGGGTAAAAGGCTACAGGCTTACGCCAAGGGACTTTGAAGGCACGGATCTTGAAGTTGTCCAGCTTTTTCCAAAGGAACATGCTGGTGACAGTGCCGAAAACCGCGAGTCTTCTTTTTTAACTTCAAACCTGCTTTTTATGAACAAGCAGATTAAAGAAAGCATCTGGGATAAAATCACGAATTCCTTTCAGATTATTGCGGCACGAATGAGGCTTGTTTATCTGTATGCCGGTCCGGTTTTTGACAAAAATCCATTAAAAACAAAGTACATCATGAATAATAAGGTGGGAACTCCTCTTTATTTTTATAGGATTGCCCTTTATTTTGAAGATGAAAAAGCCTGCTGTAAATGCTACAGAATTCCCAACCGCCACCTTACAGACTATGAGCGGACATGTGACATTGACGAATACGAATATAATATTTTCCAGCTTGAAGCTGACACGGGAATCGACTTCTTTTCTGACGATATTGACGCCCAGCTGAAGAAATAAAAAAGGTCAGGGTGACCATGCACAATTCCTTGCCTCATAGAGCTGCTGCTTCCGCCCTGACTCGGTTTTGAAGAAAGAATTTGCTGGCGCCTGACCAACGCAGATAATTTAGCACAAGTTGTGATTAAAATCAACTATCGTAAGGCTGCAATCCGTTCCAAAAGGGGCGGGTGATTGTAGTTGAAGACGCTGTAAATCTTTGGCACCTGGATTTCACTCAGATTTTCCTTGTTGAGCTTGACTAATGCCGTGCAAAGAGGTTCCCCTGTACCGCAGATTTTTTTGGCAAAGGCATCTGCCTGAAATTCGTCGCGGCGGCTCAAAAAATTAAGAATCGGGCTGAACAAAGTTGCCCATTCGCCAAAGGTAAGGCTCAGCAGGAATACGCCGATGAACATCATTTGATAAGGAACAAAATCACCAGTCTTAAAGCCGAAGGCAGCGTAAAGTGCCGGAAGTTTTATGAAAAGGCTGGCAATAAAAAGAGCCGCAAAAACACCCGGAATCATAAATAGCATTTTTTTGAGGATGTGGTGGTGCTTGTAATGACCAAGTTCGTGCCCCAGAACAGCTTCAATTTCGTCGATTGTGAGCTGCTCAATCAAAGTGTCGTAAAGAACAACCCTTTTTGACTTGCCAAAGCCCGTGAAATAAGCGTTTGAATGGCCGGAACGTCGTGAAGCGTCCATCACGAAAAGCCCGCTTGCCTTGAATCCGCATTTTTTCAAAAGCTCTTCAAGCCGGGTTTTAAGCTCGCCTTCTTCAAGCGGAGTAAATTTGTTGAAAATGGGGGCAATGAAAATCGGATAGATGATTGAAATGCCAAGGCTGAAGACAAGGTAGAGGCAGCCCAGTAAAATCCACCACCAGTCCGAAGCGTACTTGAAAAGGCCTGTCATGGCCAGCAAAAGTGGAGCCAGAACAAAAAGATTTACCAAAAAGCCTTTGATTTCGTCGCCAATCCACATGCCAAGAGTCATGTTGCTGAAGCCAAAATGCTTTTCAATGCCAAATTCTGAATAAAGGGCGAAAGGAATTGAAAGAAGGGCGCCGGGAATTCCGCCGAGAATCAGGAAAAGCAGGGCTGCAAAAAACGAATTTTGTGTCCATGAGCAGATTTGCTCAAAAAGAGCCGGATAAAAACCGCAGAAAACCAGATAAAGAGAAAGAAAAAGTTCAAGGAAACCGCTTGGAATCCAAAGACGATACTTAGCGTCCTCATAAAGGCAGGTTTTGTCCAAAGTTGCGGAATCAATATGTTCTTTTAAAAGTTCCGGGATTTCGCGCCCGTGCTTTTTACGGAATGAAGAATCGATTTTTTCAAGGAAAAGATTTAAAAGAAAGTTGAATGAACTTCCGCCAACAAAAAGTAAAAGAAAAATCTCAGATAAAGTCATGAATTGACTCTATCATTTTTTAGCCTTTATTAAAAGCCAGTGCCAGCGATGGAAGCCCCTTTAGTTGCGGAAGGTACTGGAGCAATGAGCGTGAGCGAAGGGCGGACGTAGCGGCCACGAAGTGGGGCACCATGAAATATCGGAAATTTGAAAATATCCGTATGTTTTTTATCCATAGAGGGAACTATACTTACAAAGTAAAATTTAATGGAGGATTTTTCTTATGAAAAAGATTATCGCGCTTCTTGCTGCTGCTTTTATGTTTGGAACTTTTGCTTTTGCAGAAGGATATATTTGTGCTAACGACCTTGAAAAAGGCCCGATTACTTCTGAAAAATCAGAGGAAGACGGCTTTGTTCTTTACGGCTCGGCAGAAAAGGCCATGGAAGTAAAAAAATGCGATACTCGTACCGTTGGTGACGACACATTTACCCAGGCGATTTCTACAAAAGGTTCAGGAAGTGTCAAAAAAATGGAGCGAATCATCACTTTCCCGGTAAAAGCTGGTGAAACTGTCAAAATTCTCTGCAACAACTCTGGCGCAGGTTCTCGTCCCCTTCATCTTGTGAACGTTGATACTCAGGAAGAAGTCAAAATAATCGCAGCAGGTTCTTACAAAGATGACGGCCCGGTTCATATTGACTCAACAAAGGTCTCTGTCGCTGGAACTTACGGCGTTTACAGCACTTCAGGCGGCATGTACATCTACAAGATTGAAATCAATAAATAAATATCAATTTTACAACAAGTAAGGCAGACTGAGACAGGTCTGCCTTTTTTATAGGAGATTCTTATGATAAAGAAGATTTTTTTGGCGGGTGCAATCGCATTCTTCGCTGTGGCAGGCTCCTTCGCGGACAAAACGCCATGGGGTGAAGTTTCGGCTCCTTCAATCACTAAGGTTGAGCAGACAGGTCCGAACGAAATCACAGTTTCATTCAAAAGCGACACTTCAAAAAACGGCGCGGACAAAGGCTATGTAAGCTACAAGTCTGATTCGGGGGCTTCCGGTAAAGAAGTTTACGGCCGCACCCGAAAAGAAGCCAAGAAAGCTGTTTTCAATGTGACTAAAACAGGTACTTACACATTCACAGCTTATGCAGAGCGCAAGGGCGAAAGCGAAAAGCATGCCTCTGAGCCTGCGACTTTCAAATATTCCCTTCCATTGGTCAAATCAGCTGTTCTCGTCCGCAATCTCGGCGACGGGAAAATGGCTGTAACCTGGAGCGAAGTGCCGGAAGCAGAAGGCTACGTTCTTTCTTACACAGACGAAAACGGCAAAAAAATCGCGCTCCCGCAGACAAAAGAGCTGAGCGCAGAAGTTTCAATTCCAGTTGGAACAGTTTCAAGCTTTACAGTAAATGCAATCCGCGGAAGTGAGTCAGTTCCTTCTGACACAATCAAAAAGACTGTAAAAGCAGAGCAGGAACGTGTCTGGGAATTCGCAGAATTCGGAACATCAACAAATCCGAGCCGCAACAATTTCCAGCTTTTGGATTCAGATAACCTCAAAGTCAAGCTCAATTCCTGCACTTTCGACCCGGCAACAGGCACAATCATCGATAAAGGCGGAAAATTCGAGACCTTCTTCGACGGAATTTCTTTCTATTACACAACTCTCGATCCTTTCAAAGAAAATTTCGAACTTACAGCCACTGTCACAGTTGACTATCACAACCCGACTGCTGACGGTCAGGAAGGTTTTGGTCTTCTTGCAATCGACCGGCTTGGAATCAACGGCGAGTCAATGGTCATCGCTTACAACAACTCGGCTGGCGTAATCTCACGAAAATTCACAACACATGTAAACGGTGTCAAAAAAGAAATCAAGGACGGACTCGGTTCACGCTTTGTTTCTGGAATCACAGACTCAATCATTGAGGAAGGTGACGCTGCAATTTCAAAGAAAGCTACAAGCGTAAGCAAGGCATTCAGCTACGACCAGGCTTCGGACGCAATCAAAACAGGCGACGTTTACCGAATCACTCTCAAAAAAGACAATACCGGCTATCACGCAATTTACAAACGCGCAATCGCATCAGAAGATTCAGTAGAAGAATTCTTGATGTACGACACAGAGAACAAAAAACTCACTCAGCTCGACCCGGAGCACATCTACGTTGGTTTTGCCGTAGCACGCGGATGTAACGCAACTTTCAGCGACGTTGACTTCAAAATCACCGACCCAAAGAAAGATCCTCCGCCACTTGAAGAGCCGCCAGAGCTTGTTCCTCTCACAACTTTAATTGACTGCCCTGTAACCTGGTACAATCAGGATTATCCGTTCGTATTCAATGCAAATTCAAACGGAACAATCCACGTAGAGGACACAAAAGGCCGCGTTCTTATCAAAGAAGGCAAAGTCGAGGCAAAGAAAGACTTCAAAAAAGTCATCAAAATCAACAAGGGCAACAATGACCTTATCGTAACTTTTGACCCTGAAGACGGATTCCGCCCGGAGCCAAAACAGGTTATCGCCCAGTTCAACAAGAATCTCGACGTAAACGCATACGAAGAAAATTACAAGCCAGTGACTTACTCTCACACAGTAATCTCAATGACTTTCGCAGGCAAAAATCTTTACGTTTCAAAAGAAGGCTCTGTTTTCGGAAACGGAACAAAGGCTGATCCGCTCGATTTGCTTTCTGCAATTCAGTATGCAAAACCTGGCCAGACAATTTTGCTCGCACCAGGAACATATTATCCGGCTTCAAGTCTCTGGATTGAACGAGGAAACGACGGTACAGAGTCAGCACGAAAAGTTCTCAAATCAGAAGACCCGAACAACCGCGCTGTAATCGACTTCTCCAGCGCAAAAACAGGAACGACAGCTTTCAATCTTTTTGGAAGCTACTGGACGATCGAAGACATTGACATCACAAAAACTCCTGACGACTGCAAGGCTCTCCAGATTGCAGGAAATTACAACCAGGTAATCAGAGTTGACACATATTTGAACGGCGACACAGGAATTCAGATTTCTGGACGTGCTTCTGAACCGGCAGAAAAATGGCCGAGCCACAACCTCGTTTACGGCTGTGAATCATTCGGAAACGCCGACCCGGCCCAGAACAACGCCGACGGATTTGCTTCAAAACTCACAAGCGGCGAAGGAAACGTATTCAGAAACTGCGTGGCACACCACAACGTAGACGACGGATGGGATTTGTACGCAAAAATTGAGACAGGCCCAATCGGAGCCGTAATCATCGACAACTGTATCGCCTACAACAACGGCCGCAAAATCGACAACACAGGAAAGGGCGACGGAAACGGATTCAAGCTCGGCGGTGACGGAATTGCAGTAAAACACATTATCCGAAACTCAATTTCATTCAACAACGACTTGAACGGAATCACAACCAACTCTAACCCGGCCCTGATTATTGAAAACTGTACGGCTTACGGAAACAAAGTGTCTAACCTCAACCTCTACGGAAAAGGAAACGCAGACCAGTATCCAAGAACAGTCCAGGTAAAGGGAATGCTTTCTGCAGCAGGACTCGGACGCGACAGATTTGACGAAAGCAAAGATCCGGAAATGAAGAGCCGCCTCGACAGCGATGACAACTACTTCTTCGACGGAGCAGAAGCCGTAAACAAAGCCGGCGCAAAGCTCGGCAAGGAAGCATTTGTAAGCGTAGCATTTGAATCAATCGAAAACGGCCTCAACTCAGACAAGACTTTCAACCGATTGCCACGCAACGAAAAAGGCGAGTTCGAGCTGGGCGATTTGTTCGCGCTTACAGACAACGTACCTGCCGAAGTTGGAGCAAGATACAACGCCACGGCCTTCAAGATTAATTCTGGAAGCGCATCCGACGGAAAATCAATCCTTGTTGCGCTGATTATAATTCTTGCAACAATCGGACTTACGGTTGTGGTTGAAAAGAAGATGTAAACCCTTTAAAATCAGCCCATGCGTACAATTTGCTACAAATGCCTTAGACCTGTAGAAACTTGCCTTTGCAAGTATGTTCCGCCCTTTGAGCCGGGGATTAAGTTTGTTTTTCTTATGCACCCCAAAGAGGCCAAACGGAACCGCACAGGAACCGGCCGCGTAGCTCATGCAGGGCTGATTGATTCTGAAATTCTTGTCGGGATAGATTTTACGAAGCACCAGCGTCTCTGCGAACTTCTTGCAGACGACAGATACTATCCGGTGCTTCTCTACCCCGGTGAAGATGCCTGGAACGCACACAAAGAAGGCTTTAAGGCTCAAATTGGCAACAAAAAACTGCTCGCAATCATTATCGATTCGACATGGTTCTGTTCAAAAAAGATGATTAAACTCAGCACGAATATCATGGCATTGCCCAAGCTGAGTTTTGCCCGCGCATACAAATCAATCTACACCTTCAAAAAAGAGCCGAGCGAAGAATGTGTCTCAACGATTGAAACCTGTTACTATCTGATTAAGGAAATGCAGGAAGCCGAGATCGTGGACAAGAACGTAAATCCAGAGTGCCTCATGACGGCCTTCAAAGAGCTGATAAAACTCCAGCTCCAGAAAGAAAATGACCGTATCGACGGCAAGCTCCCAAACTCCCACGCCACGGATTTTAAATATACTACGAAGAAGGTGATACCAGAATTTTAGGGGCAAAATCACTGCTCAGAGCCAGATTTGCCAGTAGAAAGCGTTCCCTGAGCCTTGAATTTGCTTTTCCTGCATATACGCTTTTTCAATTTCAGAAAACTCTTCAACATACATAAGCTCTACAGGAAGACTCTTCTTTGTAAAATTTGCACCAAAACCATTTTGGTGTTCCCATAATCTCTTTTCGAGATTAACAGTACTTCCTGTATAAAATTTCCCGTCCGAGCATTTTAAAATATAGACATATCCTTTCATGATAAATGCAATTCTTACCTCACACGTTCGTTTCGACTACCGCTCAACGAACGGAAAATTACGTCCTAGTTCAACGGTAATTTCCCTTCTGGCTCAAACTCACCGGCAAGGGCTGCGAAAAGTGCCTGGTAAGTGAAATTTGAATAGCTGTAGCCCAGCAAAATCGTATCCGCAAAGTCAAAACCGCTCATGACCGGGATTGGAGCAAGGGCTGAAAGAATAACCACCCGTTTGCCGCAATTTTTGAGCCGTTTCGCAACAGCAGCTCCCTCTTCATTTGGAACATAAAAAATTATCGTGTCATAGCCAGAAGCCATGTATTCAAGCTGATTTCCGTTCCAGTCGATTCCGATTGGCCCCAGCCCTTCAAAGTTGATTTTATAGCTGTCAGCCCCGGCATAGCGTTTTTTGGCCTCGGCAAAGTATTCGGATTCACCGCGGGAAGAATCAGCAGGCCCCACAATCAGAATCTTTCCTGCATTGCCGCTTTGGAGGGGGAAAGTTCCTTTTTTATAAAGAGTAATTGACCGGCAGGCCTGTGAAAGGAAGAATTTTTGTCCTTCGCGGTCTGGAATCTGTTCTTTGAGGCGGGCAATTTCCGGGTAAAGTGGAGCCGCGTTCCCGCCCTTAAAATAATTGAGTTTTGACAGGACGACCCTTCTGGCCGCCGTTGTAACAATCTCGCGGAATTTAGGGTTAGCCTGGATATTCGAAAGATTCATTGTCCAAAGCCTTTCGTCAAGCTCAGCCGTGCGGGAACTCAAAATAATGTCGTTGCCAGCTTCGATTGCCCGCTTGAAAGCCTCCGAGCTGCTTCCAGCATAGCCCCATGCGCCGGTCATCATCATGTCATCAGTAATAACAAGACCTTTGAATCCAAGTTTTTCACGCAGAATGTCATGAAGCCAGCCGCGTGAAAGGGAAACTGGATCCTGCTCGATCCGCGGATAAAGCAAATGACCGCTCATGATTGCAGGAACGTTCTGGGCAATCAGATACTTGTAGGGAACCAGCTCGCGTTTTTCGGCCTGCTCCCAGTCAATGTAAACGCCGGGAAGCTTTACGTGGGAATCCGAGCTTGTGTCGCCGTGGCCTGGAAAATGCTTCGCCGTAGGAATTACGCCTGCTGCAATGGAACCGGCTACAAAGGCCGAACCCAGTTGTCCCACGAATTCCGCATCCTCGCCAAAAGAGCGAACGTTGATGACCGAAGAATCACGGTTTGTGTACAAATCCACTGTAGGCGCAAAATTCATGTTGATTCCCAGAGCCTTAATCTCGCGGGAAATGTAGTAGGCGCTGTAATAGGCGTCAATGGGGTACTGAGAGGCACCAATCGCCATGTTGCCGGGAGTTTCAGTTGTATCGCCTTTGACGTGACGAATCCAGCCGCCTTCCTGGTCAGTCGCCACAAAAAGGGGAATCTGCAGATGGCGGCTCTGAGCTTCCTGCTGAAGCATGGAAATTGATTTTGCGACTTTTTCGGTGTTGTCGGTGTTCCAGCCGAATACTTTTACGCTGCCCAAGCCCCGCGCCAGGACCCACTGATTTAAAAGGGCACTGGGTTCCTCGCCAGCCCAGCCGAACATGAAAATCTGGGCCAGCAGTTCCTCGTCGCTCATCTGAGAAATTAAAAAATCTGCAAGCTCAGCGCTGGGATAATCACTCCAGAAGTTGGCGTCGCCGGAAATTTGGCTGCCGGAAGAATTTTTGGATTTCTGTGCATAAAGGTTCAGGTTAAAAAAAACAGCAAGGGCAAAAAAAACGGAAAGGAATTTTTTCATAAATAATCCGAAAATAACAATTTCTACAAATTTCTCTTCTATTTTATCAGAATCATTAGATTTTTTCTATCTGTGTGGTATAATGTTTGCGTCACTATGCTGATTTTTGAATTGTTAAACGAAGAGGGGCCAGGCTTTCTTCAGGTTCGCAATCAGGTTCTGGATTTTCTCATCATAAACGAGCACAAAAGTGTTTCCCTCGTTGACCATTTTTTAAAAAAAGACACCAAAATTCTTTATATTCTGGATGAACGCAATGTAATCTGGGGTGTTCTTTCGATTTCGCCGGGCGGACAGATTTTGCATTGTCTTGAAAGCGATGTAGTTCTTCCAACAATTCAGGAATACTTCAAGATTGTGCGACCGGCAAGGCTTTTCAGCATAATCGGTGAACAAAAATACAGTGATGCGATTGCAAAAATGTTCCTTCAGCTGTATGGTGTTGTTCCAAAGTCAACCACTGAATATGCTTTAATGGAATACAATGAAGCAGCAGCAGAAAATGCGGCCCTAAAAGAAAAAGTCGACAGCAAAAAGCGTTCTTTTTTAAACGGGTGTCAGATTTTCGACTGCAAGGATTCTGATTTTGACGACCTTTTTCCAATTCAAAAAGCTTACGAAATCGAAGAGGTGCTGGTCAAAAAAGATTCCTTCAACGAAAAGAATTCCAGGATTTTGCTCAGACGCTCAATTCAAAATGCAGAAGTTTTCGGAGTCCGCTATAACGGCAGGGTAATTGCAAAGGCTTCAATCAACGCAAAGGGCATGAACTGCATTCAGCTGGGCGGAATTTTTACGGACATGTCTTTCAGAAACAAGGGAATCGCCACCTATCTTGTAAAGCATCTTACCCATCGCTTCAAAAAAGACGGAAAGACAATTGTCCTTTTTGTAAAAAAAGTGAACTCAACGGCAATCAGCGTTTACATAAACTGCGGATTTGCAACTTTCGACGATTATAAAATTTTATATTATTAAGGAAGTTTTATGAAAAACGATTTTAATTTCTGTCCGAATTGCGGCGGAAAAAACATTCAGAACGTAAATATGCGCAAATGGAAATGTCCTGACTGCGGTTTTGACCTTTACAATAATGTCGCGGCTGCCGTCGGTCTTGTAATAAAAAATCCAGAAGGCAAAGTCCTGTTTGAAAGACGGGCAAAAGAACCCCGCAAGGGATTTCTGGCACTTCCAGGCGGCTTTGTTGATCCGGACGAAAGTGCAGAAGAAGCATGTTTCCGGGAATGCAGGGAAGAAATTGGCGTAGAACCGCTTTCCGTCAAATTCATAGCTACTTTCCCAAACACATACGAATACAAAAATATTCAGTACAAAACCTGCGATATTTTTTATGAGGCCGTTCTTCCCAAAAATGCTGAACTTCATGCTCAGGAAGGTGAAGTTCTAGGCTTTGAGGAAGTTTCAATAAAAAGTCCGGAAGACTTAAAGGACTTGCCGCTGGCTTTTGAGAGCGCAAGAAAAACTCTTACTTTATGGTTGAAGGGAATCTAATGACTGTCATACAAATCGCTTATTTCGGCATGCTTGCAGCCGCTCTTTTGGCTTACATCGGAATTTTGTCTTCTATTCCCCATCGCCGCAAGAAGATTTTTGCTCAGGCAGGGGCTTGTCTGCTTCAATTAAATGTTGCCTCGTCCAAAAAATGGGTGGCCATTGCAGTTGCAGCTTTTATATTGATTCTTGTCGTGCCACTTAGGAATTTCAGCTGGTTTGTAAATCTTGTGCTTTTGGGGGCCGCTCTTTTTGCCGCAGAAATTGCTGCCCGTGAAGCTGCTGGTGCCGGCAAGGCTGGAATTTATGAAAACATGCTTATTTCAGGGACTGATGCGGTTTTGTGGACAGACATTTATTCTCTTCCTACGCTTGCATACGAAAATGACCCCGAAACGACCCAGGTGGATTTTAAGACGCTGAGGGTGATTTTAAACAAGGGAACAGAAATTCAGATTCTTTTTTCTAGTGAAGAAGAGCGCAAGACAGCCGTAGAAAAAATTCTTGAACTTGCACCTAACTTAAGGCCATAAAAAAAGGGCGTTGCGGGCGGCGTTTGAGCCCGCTAGAAGGGGTAGCGCAAAACGCGAAGCGGTTGGAGCGAGGGGGAGACTTCCCCCTCAATATATTTTATCGAGCCCCAGCTAAGCTTGAAAGGCCCGGAAGGCAAAAAAATGAGCCGCTAAAGTGCGACTCATACTTTGCAAGGCGTCTAGCAGAATCGAACTGCTGCATAACGGTTTTGCAGACCGCTCCCTTACCGCTTGGGTAAGACGCCAAAGTGATAATAATATACATAAAAATCGAATCTTTGTCTAGTATGAATAAAATGATTTGCATAAAAATCTTTTTTTCTTTATCTTTATAACAGAAAATTCAGAGATAAATTAATGGAGTATCTATGGAAATTGCATATCAGAAAATGGTAAAAATCCACTACACGCTCAAAGATGTTGAAGGAAATCAGCTCGACTCATCTGTTGGTGGCCAGCCGCTTGAATACATGCATGGAATCGGCTCGCTCATTCCGGGGCTTGAACAGGAACTAACAGGTAAAAATCCAGGAGACAAATTTCATTCAGAAATCGAGCCTGCTTTGGGCTACGGTGAATATGACGAAAAGCTGGTTGCAGAAGTGCCCCGAAGCCAGTTTGACGCAAGTTTCCCGATTGAAGTCGGCCAGCAGTTCCAGGCAGACACTGCCACAGGACCAATGATTGTAAAAGTTACAAAAGTTACAGACGATAAAATCACTGTTGACGGAAACCATGAGCTTGCAGGCAAAAAACTCTGCTTTGACGTTGAAGTTGTTGACGTTCGCGAGCCAACAGAAGCTGAGCTGGAGCCTTTCGTAAGCGGTGGCGGCTGCGGAGGTGGTTGTGGCGGCGGTTGCTCAGGCTGCGGTGGCTCTTGTGATTCTTGCGGCGGTTGCGGAGAGTAGGCGGCAAGTCAAATAATGTTTGATAATCCAGCAAATTTGCCACATGGACATCTGTATATAATCCGGCACGGACGCACGGACTGGAACAATCTCAAAAAACTTCAGGGACGCACGGACATTCCTTTGAACGAGGAAGGCCGGGTTATGGCAGAAAAGGCACGCGAAGAATACAAAAACGTGCACTTTGACGTCTGCTATTGTTCGCCCCTTGTTCGTGCCCGTCAGACTGCACAGATTCTGCTTGAAGGCCGTGATGTTCCACTTGTTTATGATCCGCGTCTGATTGAAATGAGCTTCGGTGTTCTTGAAGGAATTGAAAACGCTTACAAAAATCCGGAAACACCGGCCTATACTTTTTTTAAATCTCCTGAAAACTATATTCCTGCAGAAGGCGGAGAATCCTTTGAGGAACTTTTTGCCCGCACAGGTGATTTCCTCAAAGAAGTTGTTGAGCCACAAATTGCAGAAGGCAAAGATGTGCTGATTGTAGGCCATGGTGCCATGAATTCCAGCATTGTCTGTCAGGTAAAAAAAATCCCGCTGTCTCATTTCTGGGACGCGGGAATTGAAAACTGTAAGCTTAAAAAATTAATTTAAATCAATAAAATGCCACACGGATGTCGCTTATACTTTGAACTGATCGATTTCTTCGCCAATCTTCTGGATTGAGCGGTTCATTTCTACAGAAATATCTGTGAGGGCGCTTCCAGTTTCGCTGATTTTGCGTGCACTTGAATTGATTTCCCCAACCGAAGAATTCAAAGAACTAGAACTGTCTTTGAGTCGTGCAACTTCCTGCAAAATTTGCTGGCTTCCGGCACTCATTTCCTCGGCTGCTGAACGGACATTTCCTGTGCTGTCACTCATAATGTGAAGTGCATCAAGAACCTGCTTAGAGCCTTCTGACTGTTCTTCCATTGCAGCCTTAATCTGGCGGACAAGCTGGTCTGTTTCACGGATGCTTGAAGAAACTGCTGTGAATGCCGCACTTGACTCAGAAGAAGAAGAAACTACATTCTCGATTGAAGAACGGATTTTCTGAAGCTGGTCGCCGATTGTCTTTGACTGTGCGCTTGAAGTTTCTGAAAGCTTACGAATTTCGTCTGCAACGACTGCAAATCCCTTGCCGGCTTCACCAGCGTGGGCGGCCTCGATTGCGGCGTTCATGGCCAAAAGGTTTGTCTGGCTTGCAATTGATGCAATGGCAACGTTTGCTTCCTGAAGCATTGCTGACTGAGTTTCGATTTCACCAATCTGGTCGTTGACGTTGGCCTGTTTTGAAGCGCCAAGATTTGCCTTGTCCTGCAAAGAAGCAAATTCTCCGGCCATTTTTTCGATGGAAGCATTGATTGCGCTGATGTTTCCAATCATCTCTTCGGTTGCGGCACTGGCCTGAGTTACGCCCGAAGACTGGTTGTGAATCATATTTTCAAGAGACTGAATGTTTGAAGTGATTTGGGTGATGGCACTGGCCGTACCGTTTACGCTCTCAGTCTGGTCTGTAAGAACCTGACGGAATGAATTGAGGTTTTCGTTGATTTCGGCGATTGCAGATTCTGTATCGGAAATGCTTGCCTGCAGGCTTCCGTCAATGTCAGAAAGGGACTGCTTTGAATTTTTGACCGCAGACATAATATGCTGCAATTTTTCAATGAACTGGTTGAATCCAAGGCCGACTGAGCCGATTTCGTCATGATTCTTGACTTCGATTCGTTTGGTAAGGTCAGCGTTGCCGCTTGCAATCTTGATGATGCTTTCAACAACAATCTTAAGCGGACGGAAGGAAATAATCATAAAGAGAACTATTACAAGAAGAACGATCAGGGCAATTCCCACGTTGCTGACAATCAAAACGTTGCGGATTCGGATTGCAGACTCATCAAGCTGAGTTTTTGGAACAGCGATTGCAACCGACCACTTTGTTTTTTCGACAGGATGATAGAAGATAAAGTCTTTTTCACCGGGATTTACAAAACTGTTAATCATGGCATATGATGATTCGCCGCTTATCATAGATTTGGCGATTTCAGATACGTCTGCATGACCTTCGATTGAGTCTGTTGCAAAATTCTTCTGCATCTGCATTTCAGAATTTGGATGACACATGGCCATACCGGTTCCTGAAAGCATAAATGCATAACCTTTTGCACCGAGGGTGAAGCTGTTGATTTTTTTCTGGATTTTGTCGATTGTCTTTACGCCTACGAACATGCCGACTTTGCGGCCGCTCATGTCAAAAGCCGGGCGTACAAGCATAATTGAAACCTTGCCGGTAGCCTTTGCAACAGTCGGGTCGGTTATGTAATAATCAGCTCCGGCCATGATTGCCTTGTAGTAGGCCCTGTCAGAATGGTTACCCCGCTTTCCAGAATCATAGTAAGTGTTGCCTTCTGCAGTAATGAAAAGAACATAGTCAATTTCCGGGGAACGGCGTTTTGGAGTGGTTGCAAGCCATTCACCGATTTCATCATAGGAACCAAAATTGTAGACAGGATCTGATTTGACATAGAAATCAAGAAGATTGAGGTTCTCGTCAAGCCATGAAGCAACATAGTTTGAATAAGACTCTGCCATTACAGAAACGTCATTTTCTGCCATGTCCTCGGTGGAATTGTTGACTACAGTTGTTGTAACTTCAATCAGCAGAAAGAAAAGAATTGCGATGATAATTCCGGTTATTGTTACAATTCGCCTAATAATGCTTTTTTTCTTCATGTACGGGCCTCACAAACAAATTTTTAATATATTTTTTATATTATAGACCCAATCTGGATAAAACGCAAACTTAATTTTCTGTACAAAAAATAACGGAATTTTCATATTAATGGTATTTCACTGTTATTGTAGAAAAAAGAATACTGACTTATACTGTGCTATATTTTAAATATATAGGAGTTCAGACTATGGCAAAAGTAGTTACTTTTGGTGAATTGATGCTTCGCATCCAGCCTGCAGATTATTACCGTTTCGTACAGGTTGATTCTATGACAACAACTTTCGGTGGCGGTGAAGCTAACGTTTCTGTTTCTCTCGCTAACTATGGAAACGAATCTTACTTCGTTACAAAACTCCCGACACACGAAATCGGTCAGGCAGCTGTAAACTCACTCCGCAAATACGGCGTTCATACAGAATATATCGTTCGTGGTGGTCCGCGTGTTGGTATCTACTACAACGAGAAAGGTGCTTCTCAGCGTGGCTCAAAATGTATCTACGACCGTGCAGGCTCTTCAATTCAGCTCGCAAAACCAGAAGAATTCAACTGGAAAGAAATCCTTAAGGACGCAAAATGGTTCCATATCACAGGAATCACACCGGCTTTGGGACCAAACATGGTAACTGCTTGTATCGAAGCTTGTAAAACAGCCCGCGAAATGGGCATCACAACTTCTTGTGACCTTAACTACCGCGGAAAGCTCTGGACAAAAGACGAAGCCCGCAAAGCCATGACAGAAATCTGTAAATACGTTGATGTTTGTATCTCTAACGAGGACGACGCAAACGACGTATTCGGAATCAAATCTGAGGGAACAGACACTACAAAGGGCGAACTCAACAACGACGGTTACGTTTCAGTTGCACGCCAGCTCAAAGAGAAATTCGGCTTCAAAAAAGTCGCAATCACTCTCCGCTCTTCAATCAACGCTAACCGCAACGACTGGCAGGCTCTTCTCTACGTCGACGACAAAGACTACGCATTCTCAAAGAAATACGAGATGTGGATTGTTGACCGCGTAGGTGGCGGTGACTCATTCGGCGGTGGTCTCATCCACTCACAGCTCAAAGGAATGAGCACACAGGATTCTATCAACTGGGCAGTTGCAGCTTCTTGTCTCAAGCACTCAATCATCGGTGACTACAACATGGTTTCTGAAGACGAAGTAAACAAGCTGGCAGGCGGCGACGGCTCTGGACGAATCCAGAGATAAAATCGCAAGCGATTTTAAGCGATAAAAATTTAACAGCAGATAATCTTTGTGGTATGTGATATCCCCCCGATGAGAAAAAATTCTCATCGGGGGATTTTTTTCTATAGTATTAAGCATTGCCTTTATGACCATTTTTTCCTTATAATACTGCAATTGTTTAAAAAAGGAGCTTTTAATGAAAAAATTCTTATTTACAATCGCGGTAATGTTCTGTTTTGCAACGGGCTCATTTGCAGCAGAAAATGCCGGGAAGCGTTCTGTCCACACAATCGGATTCAATATTCCTGTTCAGAATCAGACATGGGAATATGAAGCGTACACAACAAGATTAGGCAGTTATGACGTTGAACTGGATATGTCGATTGTGGGATTTGATTTCTTTTATAATCACCTGAGTGTTTCAGAAAGTCGTTTTTCTCACTTTATTGACTGTGAAATCGGTTATGCAAGTATGACACTTGATAGAATGCACTTGGAAAATGGTGCAAATGTTAATCCTAATTTGGAAGACATGACAGGCTTTGACACACGTTTTATGTTCGGTCTCGGCTTTGCCCCGGTAAATCTTGAAAAATTTATTCTTGCCCTGCATGGAACTTTCGGAATCTCTTTGACGGTCGTAGACTGCGAAAAAAATGGAATCACTTCTCAAGCAGTAAGCTGCAACACTTTTTTGGGAGCAAATGTTCAGGGAGCTTTCAAACTATCTGATACTTTCGGTTTGACAGGTGGAATCCATATGTATACAAACTGTGTCGGTGCCGGAGTAATTGCCTTCGATGTAGATGATTCTGGAGAATCATGCTCCATTAATTCTGGTAACTTTAATATCGATCTTAAATTCGGTATCAGCTGGATATTATAAAATATAACAAATAAAGCCCCGCACCGAACATTGTTTCCAGAGTGCTCGATGCAGGGCTTAAAGTCAGGAGAAAAGCTTTTTGCTGAATTACTCCTGGCTTGTGATTTCCTTGTAGAACTCTGAATAATCCTTGCGTTTGTCTTTTGTGAACTGAATTGCAGTGCGAGGGTGCTGGTTGAGTACGCCAGTCAAAAGATACTGCAGGTCAAAGCCCCAGCGCACACCCGCTTCTTTCATTGGGTTCATGTATTCTTCAATAAATTTGATAACAGGGAAGAGCTTGAATTTCGGATTCTTCAAAAATCCAAGCAAAAGTTCCATGGCACAGTTACCGGCTCCACGGCCCATTGCGGCATAAGTTGCATCGAGATAGTCAACTCCGTCACCACAAGCTTCGATTGTGTTTGCAAAGGCCAGCTTCTGGTTGTCGTGAGCGTGCATACCCAGCTTTTTGCCGTATTTTGTGGCGAATTCACCGTAAAGGTCGGCGATTCGGGCAATCTGCTCCGGGTAAAGAGAGCCGTAACTGTCAACGATGTAAATGATGTCAACAGGAGACTTTCCAAGCAAATCAAGGGCAACCTTCAAATCACTTTCCTGTGCGTTAGAAATGGCCATGATATTGCAGCTGACTTCATAGCCCTTTTTCTTTGCGTCTTCAATCATATCGAGCGCGCCAGGCATCTGGTGAGTGTATGTTGCGACCCGAATCAAATCAACAGGGCTGTTTGCCTTTTCCTGAATGTCCTGCTTGTAGTTACAGCGGCCAACGTCAGTCATGATTGCAATCTTCAAATCAGTATCATTCTCACCGACAACAGAGCGGATAAAATCATCGCTGGAAAATTTGCACGGACCGAATTTGTTTACGTCAAACATTTCTTTGTCTGCACGATAGCCGAATTCCATATAATCAACGCCGGCTTTAAGGTTTGCCTCATAAAGAGCCTTTTCAAATCCTTCCGGGAAATAAAAATCATTAACCAGACCACCGTCACGCAAAGTGGCATCAACGACCTTAATGCTAGGTCTGAAATCCATCAACTCAGAAAGTTCTTTCATCGTAAGCTCCTATAAAAATGTTACTATTTACAGTATCAAAAAAATGAACTTTATGCAAACGCTGTAAAATAACTGGCATCGCTAGCGTATTGTAAAAAAATGTGATAGTCTTTTTTATTATGAGCAAAAGAATCCTTTCTAAATTACTGATTTTGATTTCCCCAATTTTGTTTTTTACAGGCTGCCTCACTTCAACAACTGCGGCAGGTTCAGTAGGTGCAGACCGCAAGCAGGTCATGCTTGTTTCCGAAGAAGAAATGGAGCAGAGCGCAAAGCAATCGTATGCACAGGTTCTTGCAGAAGCACAGAAAGCCGGAAGGCTCAACACAGACAGGGCAACCCTTCAGCGGGTTCAGAATATTGCAAATCGCTTGATTGGTCAGACTGCAACTTTCCGCAAGGACGCTCTTTCCTGGGACTGGCAGGTAAATGTCATTTCCGACCCAACCGTAAACGCATGGTGTATGCCAGGCGGTAAAATCGTTGTCTACACTGGAATTATCGACTCTCTTAAGCTTACTGACGGTGAACTTGCTGCCGTTATGGGCCACGAGATTGCCCACGCCCTTAAAGAGCACAGCCGGGAACAGGCAAGTCAGGCAGGCCTTCAGAATATTGGTGTTGCCGCCGCTGCAGCTGTTTTTGGTCTTGAAGAAACCGGAACTCAGATTTTGGGCATAGCCGCTCAATTTACAGTCGGGCTGCCATTTTCACGCAAACACGAAACTGAGGCCGATCACATCGGAACGGAGCTTATGGCCAGAGCCGGCTATGATCCCCGCGAAGCCGTCAATATATGGAAGAAAATGTCAGCAGCTTCCAGCTCGCAGACTCCAGAAATTATGAGCACTCATCCTTCACACGAAAGCCGAATCAAGGATCTTGAAGGCATTTCCGAAAAGGTTTATCCGCTCTATCTTGCCTCCAAAAATAAATAAGTGCCTTCCCTTATCTGCACAACCCTTTTAGTCGAAACTTCTCCTCAAGGACTGCCTTTGGGGGCGGCCTGCATTGCCAGCTCCATCAAGGCTGATTCCCGCACAAAGGGCAATTTTTCTGTTTCACTTATGGATTTTTCCCTTGAAGACGGCGAGATTGTTCAGGCTCGGAAAAAGGGCGGGGAAGAGGGTATTGCTTCTCTGCTTGCTTCCAGACTTGCTTCAAAAAAGCCGGATTTTGTCTGCTTTTCGGTCTATGTCTGGAACCGGCTGATTCTTGAAAAAACCTGCCTTGAGTTAAAAAAACTTTTGCCGCTCTGCATCTGCATTTCCGGCGGGCCTGAGGTAACTGCAAATCCCCTTTCCTTCCACAGTTTTGACTTTATGATTGCGGGTCAGGGCGAGAGAGCCATGGTGGAGCTTCTTGAAAAAATCACAGAAAGCAAAAAGTCTGACTTGGAGCAAAGTGCCTTCACTGAGCAAAGTCGAAGTGCGGGCTTTGCTTTTGGAGTTCAGGGCGTATACCGAACCGAAAAATCCATCCATGGATTTTCGGATTCGCACGAGAATTTTCCTACAGAAAATTCTCTCTCTGCTGAAACCCCACCTCCTGTGGGGCAGTCATCTCAAATCATCCGGGCCTGTCCTCTTCCCCCTGACGTAACAGCTTCTCCTTACCTTGACGGCACTCTGGACGTTTCAAAATACGGCGGTGCCCTCTGGGAACTTGCCCGTGGCTGCCCATTCAAGTGCTCTTACTGTTACGAGTCAAAGGGCGAAAAGAAAATCGCTTACTTTCCCATGGAGCGGCTTGAAAAGGAAATCGAGCTTTTTGCCGCCAAAAAAATCTCGCAGGTCTTCGTTCTTGATCCCACCTACAATGCTAGCAAGGAACGGGCAATCAAAATGCTCAAAATCATCGAAAAAAAGGCTCCGGGGATGTTCTTTTATTTTGAAGCCCGCGCGGAATTCATTGACCGTGAGCTTGCCCGTGCCTTTTCCCGCATACCCTGCTGCCTTCAGATTGGCCTTCAGAGTGCAAATCCAGAGGTCTTGAAAAACGTTCACCGTACGCTGGACAAAAAGAAATTTGAGAAAAACATAGGATTTTTGAACGAGGAAGGAGTCACATTCGGCTTCGACTTGATTTACGGCCTTCCCGGTGACAATTTTGCGGGCTTCTGCCAGAGCATTGACTTTGCCCTGGGCCTTTATCCCAACAATCTGGAGCTTTTCTGCCTGAGCGTCCTGCCCGGCACTGACCTGCACGATGCGGCAAAAGGCTTTGGCCTTGAATGGGAGAGCCTTCCGCCTTATCATGTGCTCAAGACTCCTCAGTTCGGCGAAAAAGACCTTGCACGCGCAGAAAAACTTGCCCAGGCGACAAATCTTTTCTATACAAAGGGCCGTGCCGTTGCCTGGTTCAATTCGGTGCTTTACGTTCTGCGGGAAAAGCCCAGCGAATTTTTGAAAAGTTTTGTTGAATTTTTAAATATGGGCGCAAATTCACCGGCCGGATTAAAGCAAAATCTTGCTTCCACAGGTTCAATACGGGACTGGTCAGCAGAGAAGAACTCTGCTCAAATCGAAGAACTCCAGCTTGCTTTCATTCAAAAAAAATTCCACGAAAAGCACCGGGAACGCTTCCTGCCCGCCGCCGAAGATTTAATCAGAATCCATTCCGCACTTGGGCGCTGTACCTTTGACGGCACTGAATCCACATTTACCACCCATTATCACCCCGACGACGTAATGAGCGAATATGGCACCGACCTGGAATTCTTTACCGAAAATTGCGGAAAGCAAAAGTGCCGGGTAAAAGTCTTTGTGGGCAAAAACGGTGCTGACTGGCGGGTGGTGTAGCTTTAGAAAGTTGCGCCCAGGGCAAAGGCGTACTGCCAGTATCTTTTGCTTACGTTGTAGGAAAGGCCCAATGCCAGGGCAGGAAAGGCGATTTTGGCAAGGTAGAATTTTGTGCCGCCGCTGGCTCCGTGCATGAATTCATAGCTTCCGTCACGGGTGAGTGGCTCAAAATCCTTTGCGTAGACACACTGATAATCACCGTAGATTGAAATCATGCCCCAGTTGAATTTTTTGACTGAGAATTCCAGACCCATGTGACCACCGACCAGCCTGGACGAATTGAAGTGACCGGAAAGAATTGAAACAGACGCGCTGCCGGCACCTTTAAGGGCTGAAATGTGAAGATTTTTGCCGTAGAAGCCGGAATATTTCTGGTAGAATCTTAGCCTGTCAGTAAAAACCGGATGCTGCTCGGCAATGTCAAATGAGAAACCCATGGGATGTTTATAGTCTGAGTTTTCGGAGTTTGAAAGGCCGAATTCAGACTTTACGGATGCTGAATTTGTCGACATGAAAACTCCGTTCCAGTCTGATTTTGAATAGCCCAGGGTGAATGAAAAAGAGCCGATTTTGATTGATTCCGGAGCCATGCCTTCGAATTCATTGTGCTCGGAGATTGAATGAGCCGTGTAGCCCAGGCCTGCGGCAGCCGTGAAGTTGTCTGCGAATTTTTCTGAAAGGGCAAATTTTAAGTCGTAGTAGGAATCCTTGTATTTTAATACGTTTTCTTCGCTGGAATTTGAATATTCGGGGCTGAACATGGAGCCCAGGACAAAAATCGAAATGCCGGGAACCCAGTTGTCTTTTGGCTGGCTTGCCAGTGAAGCAAGTCCTGTTCTGGCATTTTTGGCGAAGAATCCGCCGATCATGAACATGTCCTTTCGCCCCAGGGCATTTGTGTCCATGACGATTGCTCCCGCCAGATAGTTGGAATTTGAGTACATGGCGAAGGGCACAGGTATGAAGGTGATTTTTTCGGTAACAGTGATGTTGATTTGAGTTTCGGATTCGGAAACCGGCTCCGGCTCAATTTTGATTTCGTTGAAAATGCCTTCGAGCTGGATTGTGGTTTCCAGATCGTGAAGTTCTTCGTCCGTAATGGTTTTGCCGATAAATTTCTGAACTTTGGACTGAATGTAGGAATTGCTTGTTTTTTTGAGACCAGAAAAAGTGATTTTTGAGATAGAAGGTTTGATTAAAACCTGTTCCTGTTCGGCCGGATTTTGTTCAGGTTCTTCCTGGGCAGTAAGCCCTAAAATACAAGCCAGAAAGAAAATAAGGGCAAAACTCTTTTTCATACGGGGAAAAATTATATAGAAATCCAGTGATTTTCACAATAAGCCAAAAATGCTAGAATGTGCCAGGGATTGTAGCCCCTTTAGTTGCCGCCTGGCGGCAATGGAGCGGTTAGCGTAAGGGCGGAAAGCCCGGCCCGAACGGAGTGAGGGAGGCACCCAATGAAGAAGTTTTTCCTTTTTTTAACTGTAATTTTTTTGGTCTCCTGTGCAAGTTCAAGGCTTGAATCCAGATTTTCGCCTGTTTACGTGACCAATTCCTCAAAATTCTGCATTTTGCAACCGGAATCTATGACTGGTTCACTGGAAGGACTGCAGAGGATTGAGGCTTCTTTTGGAAAGAATCAGCTTGAAGGGGACGTTTACGTGATTGCGAACGATGAGCAGCTTTCCATGATTCTTATGAGCGAGTTTGGAACCACGCTCGCAGAGCTTTTTTATGACGGCGAGGAAGTGGATTTTGAGTCGGCTCTTTTTCCCAAAAAATTTAAGGCTGAATATGTTGTGGCGGATTTTCAGTTTGCCCTTTACGATGTTGAGATTTTGCAGAAAAAGCTGGCTGAAATCGGCGTGGATTTTGAAATTCTGACTGAAAAAAAGGAATCTGAATTAATTGAAACGCGAAAATTAAGTCAGAAGGGCAAGCTGATTGCAAAAATCACAAAAATAAGCGGAAAAAATGCGGAAAATGGCGGGGATGAGTTAAAGTCCATAAGGTACGAGAATTTTCTCCGCGGATATTCTTATGAGTTGACCGAGGTTTCTGAATGAGCGGCAAAAGCGACAATATTTTTCTTTCAAGGCCGGGATTTATCTGTGCGGCCGGGGATTCTCTGGATTGCGAGTCCTTCATTGAAAATCTTTCTTCTGGCTGGCGGAACGGCATTAAAAAAGTTGACTGCGGACTGGTGGGCGAGGGCGGACTAAAGTCTTTTTTTGTCGGCAAAATCGATGACTCAAAGCTGAAGACCACCGGCGATGTTTTCGAAATGCGGGTCCTTCAAATCCTTGATTTTGCACTTTCTTCTATTAAAAATGTCGTTGAAAAGGCAATTTCTGCTTACGGGGCTGCCCGCGTGGGCGTGTGCATTGGTTCCTGTGACAACGGAAGCGAGCTTTCGTTTAAGGGGCACAAGGCTTTTTTTGAGGGCGGCTCATTCCCTTCTGATTATGATTTAAAGGTTCAGGGGGCTGATTATCCTGCCACTTTTACGGCGCGAAAATTCGGGGCGGCGGGAATCTGCCTGGCTTTTTCCACGGCCTGCTCTTCCAGTGCAAGCGCAATGATTAAGGCAAAGGAGCTGATTCGTTCCGGCCTTTGCGATGCGGTGATTGCGGGGGGTGTTGATGTGGCCAGCGACACAGTTTTGCTGGGCTTTGACAGCCTTGAAGCCATTGACCACGAAAAGACAAATCCTTTTTCAAAAAACCGGTCGGGAATCAATCTTGGCGAAGGCGCGGCTGTATTCCTTCTTTCAAAAGACGATTTTGACGGGGAAGGAATCATTCTGGCTGGCACTGGTGAAAGTTCGGATGCAAGCCACATGACGGCGCCACTTGCAGACGGAAGCGGTGCTGAAAGTGCCATGAATGCAGCCCTAAAGGAAGCGAATCTTGTTCCATCGCAAATCGACTACGTTAACCTGCACGGAACGGGAACTCACTTGAACGACGAAATGGAAAGCCGGGGCGTAAACCTGGTTTTTGCTGACTATAAGGTTCCTGCAAGTTCCACCAAGCCCTTGACCGGCCACACTCTGGGTGCGGCTGGAAGCCTTGAGCTTGCAGCCTGTTTTTGGGCGATAAAAAGCCAGAAACTTCCCCTACATGTCTGGGACGGCCTGGCTGACGAAAAGCTTCCCCGCCTGAATCTTGTGAAAAAGCCTTCTCCAGACAAGGAAATTAAGGCCTGCATGAGCAATTCTTTTGCTTTCGGAGGCTGTAACGCAAGCCTTATCATAAGGAAAATAAAATGACCATAGAGCACGAAGAACTTGAAACTCTTGTTCCCCACAAAGGGAAAATGTTTATAATAGACCGCATAAGTGACGTTGTGCTGAAGGACTGGATTATTGAGAGCGAGACCAAAATTACTCCCCGCTTCATGTTCTATGACGAGAAAGCGGGCGGAGTGCCAAATTATGCAAGCTTTGAAATTATTGCCCAGACGATTTCAGCTCTCACAGGCCTTTATGTGCGTGAAAATAATCTTCCGCCGAACATGGGCTTTATTTTGAGCGTGTCGAACCTGAGCTTTGATTTTGATATAATAAAGGCCGGCCAGACGGTAAGGGCAAAGGCCGTGCGCGAATCAACAATGGACAACGTGTATTCTTTTAACGCGGAGCTTTGGCTTGACGGAAAAGCCGCTGGAAAGGGCAGGCTTACGGTCATGGAAATTAAAAACTAACAGCTGGCACCTGGCAGTGAAAAATGGGGGAAAGTTTTATGAATGAAAATGAAGGCAAGAAAGTCCTTGTGACTGGAAGTTCCGGTGGAATCGGGCGGGCAATTGCTCTGGCAGCCGCTCAGGCCGGATATGAAATCGTGGCCCACTACAATAATGGAAAGGAAAAGGCCGAAAGTCTTAAAGCGGAAATTGAGGCGGCTGGCGGAAAGTGCTCGCTGATTCAGTTCAACATTTCTGACCGGGCAGACTGTGCCGAAAAGCTTGAAAAATGGAGCGAAGAAAACGGTGCCTTTTGGGGCATTGTTTTGAATGCAGGAATCTGCCGCGACAATGTTTTTCCGGCTCTTACCGACGAAAACTGGGACAGCGTAATCCACACAAATCTTGACGGATTTTACAATGTCCTTAAGCCTCTTTCGCTTCCTTTGTGCCGCAAAAAAAAGGGCAGAATCATCACGATTGCAAGCGTTTCAGGCTTAATGGGGAACCGGGGGCAGGTCAATTACAGTGCCAGTAAAGCGGGCATAATCGGGGCAACAAAGGCCCTTGCAGCAGAGCTTGCCAGCCGCAAAATCACTGTCAACTGCATTGCCCCGGGCTTCATCGAGACGGACATGATTAAAGACGTTCCGGCCGAGCAGATTATTGCCTCAATTCCCATGGGGCGGGCGGGCAAGCCTGAGGAAGTTGCTTCCCTGGCGGTTTATCTGCTTAGTGAGGGGGCAGGCTACATAACCCGGCAGGTGATTTCAGTGAATGGCGGAATTATATAAAATCTGCCACAGCGCTATCGGTTGAGAAATCTTTACAATAGTAATAAAATAATCTTATATTCAGGACTTTTTTGATATGGAAAAAAAACGTGTGGTAGTTACAGGCGGCGGAATTGTCAGTGCCCTCGGAAATGACTGGGGCACAATTCTTGCAAACCTTAAGGCCAAAAAGAATTTCGTAAAATACATGAATGAATGGGACGAAAAGTATCCCCTCATGAACACTCGGCTTGCCGCTCCCGTAAATTTTCAGATTGATAAAGAAAAATATCCTCGTAAAGCAATCCGGGGCATGGGCCGGGTCTCTCAGATGGCTCTTGTCGCCACAGATTCTGCCCTCGAGGACGCAGGCTTATTGGGCTGCGAGGAAATTACCCGGGGACGTACTGGAATCGCATACGGTTCATCAATCGGCAGCGTTGATTCCCTTATGGAAATGTATTCCATGCTTGTTACAAACGACACAAGCAAAGTCAGCTCAACCACTTACATCAAGGCTATGCCGCAAACTTGTGCCTGCAACCTTGAAGTTTATTACCATCTTACGGGGCGAATAATCACCACGAACACAGCCTGTACTTCCGGAAGCCAGTCAATCGGATATGCTTACGAAACGATTCAGTCTGGCAAGCAGGACATTATGATTGCAGGCGGAGCCGAAGAATTCTGTACAATGGATACGGCCACTTTCGACACGCTTTTTTCAACATCTACAAAAAACAGTACTCCTGAACTTACTCCAAGTGCATACGACAAAAATCGTGACGGTCTTGTTTTGGGCGAGGGAGCCTGCACTTTGATTCTCGAAGAATACGAGCACGCAAAAGCCCGCGGAGCTAAAATCTATGCAGAAATCGCAGGTTTTGGAACAACTACAGACGGCACACACATCACTTCCCCAAACCGTCCCACAATTGCCCATGCACTGCAGCTTGCCCTTGAAGATGCAAATCTTTCGCCAGACCAAATCGGCTACATAAACACTCATGGCACAGGCACAAATACAGGCGACATCACAGAAACATGGGCAACCTACGATGTCTTTAATCGGGCTGTTCCTGTTTCAACGGTCAAAAATTATATCGGCCACACACTGGGTGCTTGCGGTTCAATTGAATCATGGCTTACAATAAACATGATGAATGAAGGATGGTTTCTGCCAAATCTGAATCTCACAGAGGTGGACTCAAAATGTGCTCCTCTTGACTATATCACTGGTGATGGACGCAACATAAACACTGAATACGTAATGAACAACAATTTCGCATTCGGTGGCATCAACACAAGTCTTATTTATAAGAAAATAAAATAGATTGCCGGGAATTCCAGGCAAAAAGTTTTTCATACGGAGGATAAAAATGAAAAAACTTCTTACACTCTTGGTTGCAGCTTTTGCTCTTGCAGGCAGCATTTTCGCAGATGTTCCAGATTTTACGGATGAAACAGCTTATGTCGTTGACACTTCTGTTCTTCCAGGCAATATGAAGGACAATGTTGTCATCACAAATGTTTCTTCAGTAGCTGCAAATTTCGACATCACAATCTTTGTTTACGATGAAGAATCAAAAGGCTGGATGATTTTTGGAAAAGGCCACATCAAGGACTTGGGCGATGTTGCTACAATCAAATCATTGAACAAAAAAATGATGAAGCTTGCAAACTACAAATATTTTGCAATCAAGCCGTCTGCTGACAATCCTTTTACTTACAGCGTTGCAAAGGGAAATAACGACCTTAACGTATGGATTTATGATGACCGCGAAATTGACGAGTCTCACTTCAAGGTATTCGATTTGTCAATGCTCCCGACTTTCACAGACAACCTCAAAGTTGTAGCTGGTGAAAATCTTCGTTCTGCAGCTTCTTTCCGCATTCTTGTTTACAATGACGAAGCAGAAGAAGAAAAATCAGGAACAATCGCAATCCTTACAAAGCCAAAGGCTTCTCAGACTTTTAAGACAACTGCAAAAGGCCAGAAATACAACCTTTTTAAATTCATCAAAATCATTTCTCGCGAAGAAAAGGACTTCAAATACACAGTCAATGTAGCAAAAAATGATCTTGTAATCACGGTAAACAACCAGTAGTCACTTTTGAAACAGCCTCGCAGCTAGCGGGGCTGTTTTTTTGCCGGTGATTTTATTTTGACAAATTGACAATTTTTGTCAAAATAGCTAGGATTGTAACATAATATCAGGAGAATCTAATGGCTGTAATTAAACCAATGGTACGCTCAAATATTTGTATCAACGCTCATCCACTTGGATGTGCCCGTGATACTGAGCATCAGATTGAATATGCAATCGCACAAAAAGCAAAACATGGAATCAAAAGCGCAAAAGAAGGCGGATATGCTCCAAAGAATGTCCTCGTTCTTGGCTGCTCAACCGGATATGGTCTTTCAAGCCGAATCACAGCCGCTTTTGAATACGGAGCTGACACAATCGGCGTTTCTTTTGAAAAGGAACCAACCGTCACAAAGGGTGGCACTCCAGGCTGGTACAACAACAAGGCATTTGACCGTGCTGCTGCAAAGGCTGGCCTCAAAGCCACAACATTCAACATGGACGCATACAGTGACGAGTGCCGCCAGGCTGTAATCGACGAAGCCAAAAAATGGGGAATTAAATTCGACCTTATCGTTTATTCTCTGGCTTCACCGGTGCGCACTGACCCTGACACAAAAGTCCTTTACAAGTCAGTAATCAAGCCGGTTGGAAAGCCTTACGGTGGCTGGGCAATCGACATGATGACCGAAAAGCTCAACCGTCTCGAAGCACAGCCTGCAGAAGGTGACGACATTCCAAACACTGTCAAGGTAATGGGTGGCGAAGACTGGGAACGCTGGATGAAGTATCTTTCAGAAGCTGGCGTAATCGCTGAAGGTTGCCGCACAGTGGCTTATTCTTACATCGGACCAAAATATTCACAGCCAATCTACCGCGAAGGTACAATCGGCGAGGCCAAAAAGGATCTGGAAGCCCGCGCAAACAACATTGACGCAGCCCTCAAAAAAATTGGAGGGGCTGCTTATGTTTCTGTAAATAAGGCTCTTGTTACACGTTCAAGCTCTGTAATTCCTGTAATCATGCTTTACCTGGGCTGTCTTTTCAAGGTTCAGAAAGCCCGCGGTTCACACGAAGGATGCAAGGAGCAGATTGACCGGCTTTTTGCTGAGCGCCTTTACACTGCTGACAAAAAAGTTCCTGTTGACGAGCAGGGCCGAATCCGAATCGATGACTGGGAAATGGATCCAGAAGTTCAGGCAGAACTTGACAAGCATATGGAAGCCATCACTCAGGAAAATCTTCGCGAGCACATTGATATCGAAGGAATCCGCAAGGACTTCCTCAACATCAACGGTTTTGCTGTAGACGGCGTTGACTACGATAAAGACATCAGCGACATGACTTCAATCGACTAATCTTGGTCTGCTGATATTCAAAAGCTCTCAGTGCAAAGTAAATGCACCGGGAGCTTTTTTATTGGGTTCCACTTTTTTCACTATTCAAAATATTAAAATTATGTTAAAATCTATTAAAATTAAAAAAGTTTTAGGGGTGGACAGCAGGGGAGCGTAACTTTATTTTTAAGGAGTTCCGATGAGGCGAGTCGTATTTTTTTCCCTCTTCGTTGCTTTTATTTTCTCTTTGATTTCGTGTCAGCTTGAGGACGCTTCTTCTTCAGTGTCCGTTTCTGTTCTTTATCCTGTAGAACCTTCACTTCATGAATATCAAAATTCAGATTTATCTTTTTGCAAGGTTGAGCTTTATGGAAACGACGGGGCTTCCCACGTTTATTCTGCTTCTTTTGATTCTGCCTTAAATATCGGAAGCTTAAAAAAGGCAGATTTTGTTGCCCGCGCATACGGCTATGATTCTTTCGGCTCATCAATTGCAATTTCTAAAATTGTTCCGGTGCAGCTTGACGGTGACACCAAATCTATTCAGCTTGAATGGTTTGAGGGCGGCAAAAGCGAAGATGAAATCTGCTACATCAATTTTGATACAGACGGCGGAAATTCAATCAGAGCGCAAACCATAAAGTCCGGACAAGCTCTTGAAGTGCCGGAAATTCCGCAAAAACGATATTACACATTTAAAGGCTGGTATTGGAATTCAGCAAGGACTTTTGAATTTAACTTCGGGGAACCTGTTTCCTGTAATCTTACGCTGCATGCCTTGTGGGGAGATTATGCTCCAGAACCGGAAGACCCAGAGAATCCGGAAGAGCCTCTTGATTTGAGTGAATTCTATGTTTCTGAGAGCGGAAGTGACGACGGAATCGGCACGGAAGAAAATCCCTTTGCAAAAGTCGCAAGTGCAATTTCTGCAATAAAGACCAAAAATGATTCCTCAAGAGACTACAAAATCTGGATTAGCGGAACCGTTCGTGAAACTACTTTGCTTTCTGATCTTCCTGCTTCTTCAATCATAATTTCCGGTCTTACTGGGGCCGCGTCTGATATTCTTAATGGAGATCTGGACGGGGACGGAAACGGGGAAAATACGGTCCTTACAGTTCAGACAGCCGCTCCTGTTACTATCAGAAACCTTAAAATCACAGGCGGAAATGCTAATGGCGGTGGCGGACTTTTTGTCGGAAACCTTGCAGATGTGACTCTTGAAGCTGGATGTGAAATCAGCGGAAACACATCGACTTCGCACGGCGGCGGCGTTTACACTAACGGAAAGCTCTCAATGACTGGCGGTACTGTCAGCGGCAACACGGCGAGCCAGAACGGAGGCGGCATTTATATTGGAAGTGGCGCGACAGTTTTGATGACCGGTGGACAAATCAAGGAAAATCTGCTTTCTTCTTCGGCTTCACTGGGTAAGGGTATGTTCGCTGACACGTCGGCCAGCCTGAAGCTTGGTGACAATGCACAAATTGATGCTTCGGATGAGATTTATCTTAAAGACACAGCTATTGAAGTAATATCGAACCTTTCAAATACTTCTGTCGCAACGATTACACCCGAAACTTACAGTCTCGGAGTAACAGTTCTTGTCGGTGGCAGTTTTGTCACTTCAAATTATGGTAAATTCGAAGTATCAATTCCAGCTGACGGTACAACATGGGGAATTGATTCAACAGGAAATCTCAAGCTTTCCATCGAAACAAAACTTTATGTCAGTCCGGGCGGAAGTGATGCTGTCGGTGTGAGCGGTCTTTCGGACTCGGCTGCCGTAGCAAGTCTTGACCGGGCTGTAAGTCTTTTAAAGCAATACTCAGCGACGGACACAGATTTGGCGGCTAAGGCATGGACGATTTATCTTTCTGCTTCATTCCCGATGGCTCCGAGCACCACAATTGAAATAGACTCAACCAGTGCGGCTGGCCTTACAATTTCTGGAAAAAATGGCAAATCAACGGATGTTGTTGGTGGAAGCTCAAATTTTGCCCTTATCCTTAAAAATTCAATTCCTGTCACGCTCAAAAATTTTGCCATAAGGAACTGTGCAGGCGGAATTAGTGCCGAAGGAAGCGCAAAAGTAACTGTCTCAGGCATGCTGATTAGCGGCAATACAGACAGCGGAGTTAAAATCTCTGGAAACGGCGAGACAGAAATAACGGACACTACAATTTCTGGAAATTCAGCGGATACGGGTGCGGGAATTTATAAATCTGGAAGCGCAAAACTTTCTCTGACTAATTCAACAGTCAACAATAACGAAGCATCTGCGGACGGAGGCGGTTTGTATATTGACGGTGGTACTGTTGAAATGTCCGCTGGCAGCATCGCAGATAATACGACAGGCAACAATGGTGGTGGAGTGTACTGTGAATCTGGTTCATTCTCTATAAGCGGCGGAACAATCTCAGGAAACTCTTCTACAAATGGAAATGGTGTCGCCGTAATGAACAAGGGGGCATTCAGTATGGGCGGGGACGCAGCGATTCCAGCCACAGATGATGTCTATCTTGACACCATAAATTCCCGAACGATTTCTGTGGACGGAACGCTTTCTTCTACAAGTACAGTTGCAACAATCACGCCAAAGGCCTATTCAAATGGAAAGACCGTGCTCTCTGGTTCTGCACTTGGCTCTGAATACACAAAATTTGAAGTTACGCCAAAAACCGGGGAAATCTGGGGCATTTCAAACGCAGGAAAACTCGTTCAAAGCGTTTCCCCTGGCATTACAATCTCGGTTCCGACATACAGCAACGATGTTCTTGATTTAACGGCAACCGGCAAGACTGCTGATGGCTCGGGATATACTTTCAGCGCTAAAACCGGCTATTCTTCATATCTTTGGACTGTGAATGGAACTGTCTACTCAACGACTTCAAACACTGTAACGATTCCAAAGGCTGGTCTTCCATTAACGAATATTCTCATGCTTGTCGCAACGGATTCGGCTGGCAATGTTCATGAAGCAAAATGTACCTTCACGGTTTCTGAATAAGGCAAAATAAGGAGTGAATTATGAAAAGACACATTTCATTTTGGGGTTTGTTTTCTTTTCTCTGGATTTTTATTGCCTGTACGCAAATAAATTCTCCTTCTGAAGAAAATTATTCTGACACAAATAATTCTTCTTCAAAAACTGAATACTGCACATTTACCCTGTCAGTTTCAAAAGATTCTGCTGTCCGCGTAGTTTATCCTTCTGCCTATGACACTTCAACTCTTTACTATAAATTTTCATATCTCGACCCTGATTCAAACAATACGAATTATCCTGCAGACGGGAGCGGGGCAACTTATACCCAGATTTCGACAAAAACTTTTACACTTGCGACAGGAAATTATGTTTTTGCCCTGGACGCATATTCTGATTCTGCCTGCAGCAAAAAAATTCTTGAATGTACGAAAAATGTCACGCTTTCTGCATTGACTTCTTCAGTTCCTCTCAAATTAAAATCAACTGATGCCGGCAGTGATTCTTCAGCAACAGGTTCTGTCAGCATAAAAGTTAATCTTCCATCTTCTTCAACTGTCTCAAAAGTTGCGGTAAAAGTCGTGAATTTGACTGACACTTCAAGTTCAGTCGATTCAAAAGAACTTACTCCTGATGAATCCGGAACTTCAAAATCTGTCACTTATACAAACGCAAGCCTTCCGACCGGCAACTACATCATTTATTTCACGCTTTCCGGGGACGGAATTGAAGAGACTGTGATTCCTGAGCTTGTGGTTGTGGCGACCGGTCAGCAGAGTTCAAATGCAGACAGCCCGATTGAAGTCAGCGAAGACCAGGTAAACACGAATATAATTTATGTCTCTTCTTCAGGAACAACTTTCGGCGTTGGCACGAAATCAAATCCCTTTGCAAGTGTTCAAAAAGCTCTGGACCTCATAAATTCAAAGAACAAAACGGAGAAGGACTGGGCAATCTGCATAAGCGGCTCCATAGCATGCTCAGATACTCTTACTGTTTCTTCAACTTTAAAAGCAAAATCTCTTGTAATCTTTGGCACGACAGACACAAGTACAGACTGCCTTGTCGGAAACGGTTCGCAGACAACTTTAGCCCTGGAAAATGAAATACCTGTGACAATTACAAATCTTTGCATTACAGGCGGTGGAATGGGCGGAATTTTTGTCAAAGGAAGTGGCAAAGTAGAAATTGTCGGTTCTGCTGTAACTGGAAACAGTCAAAGCGGAATCAGGATTGCTTCTTCCTCTTCTTCTGATGTAGAGATAAAAGAATCAATTGTTGGCGGCGACGATACAGACGGAAACACTGGCGTTAGCGGTGGTGGAATCCTCAAAGAAGGAACAGGCACGCTCACAATCATTGACTCAACGGTAAGGGGAAATAAGTCAACAAGTTCGGCTTCAAATGCTGGCGGTGGCGGAATCTATGTTGCTGAAGGAACTCTGATTCTTGGTGACAAAGCGAATATTATTGAAAATTCCTCAGTTCTGAACGGCGGCGGTATTCTGGTAAAAGACGGAAGTGTCAAAATAAAGGGCAAAGTCACCATAAAAGACAACACAAAAGAAGCTGGCTCCACAGCGATTGCGAACAATGTCTATCTTGCTTCGGATAAACTTTTGACACTGGCGGCTTCACTCAGCGATACAGGAAGCATTGGAATTTCAACGGCTTCAATCCCGACAAAAGCACTTCCTGTAGTATTAACCAGCGCTCTTGCAACTTATAGCTCAAGTCTGGATATTGCAAAGGTTTTCCACAGTGACTTAGAAGAATATGAAATCAAAAAGAATACAGACGGCGAAGCGATTTTAACTCCTGCTGAACCTTTGGTGTCAGTTGCCGGAACAGTTTATTACAGCCGGGAAAGTGCGGTAAATGCAATAAAAGATGCAAGCGGTGAGATCGATGTCGTTCTTCTTTCGGGGGCTACATCGGATGATTTGGGCAGATCTATAGAGGAAGGAACAATTGCATGGGCAATAAAATCAACTTCCGCAAGCGGTGTTTCTTTCTCTGTCGCAGAAGGTGTCAGGATTTCAATTAAAGATTCGAATAGTTACAGGTTGTTTGATTCCTGCAGAAAACTTCTTTCTGCAGATTTGAGAGGCTTTGAGACTTCAGAAATAACCAGTATGTACCACATGTTTATGGAGTGCTCTATTCTTGAGTCTGTTAATTTGTCCACTTTTGATACATCAAAAGTAACGAGTATGGATAATCTGTTCAACAATTGTTATAGGCTTAAAGTCCTTGATTTGAGAAGTTTTGAAACGCCTGAATTAAAATACGTTAGCTACATGTTCAGTGGATGTAGTGACCTTACCAAAATTCTTGCATCTGATAAATTTGTGACAACTTCAGTGACTTCTTCAACAGAAATTTTCCGAAATAATCAGTACCTCGTTGGTGAAAAAGGAACGAAATTTAACTTAAGCATAAATAATTACGGTGTTGATTACGCCCGGATTGACGGCGGAGAAAGTAATCCCGGTTTCTTTACAGGTGATGTTATTTTTATGCCGGAAACAAATTTTGATGGAAGTGAGGGAATAACAGGCTCTGAAATATTCATTTCCGGAAGAAATCTTACTATCCCGGCTCTTCTGGCCAGCGACCATGAATTGACTCAGGAAGAATATGAGAAATACTGTAAATACGGCAAAGGAACTGGCGATATTAATACGCCTCCTAACAGCAACTTTGATACAGGCGCTTCGAATCCTGTTTACCCGGCCTATGGAATAAATTTTTATGATATGCTCATATATTGTAATTTGCGAAGTAAGGCTGAAGGTCTTACTCCTGTCTATTCAATCGGAGGCAGAACAGACCCTAAACAATGGAGCGGAATAGTCGGTGATGATTCAACAAAATACTGCGGACCGTCTTCGATTGATTCTACCTGGGATGCAGTAAGTTTCAATCAAAACTCAAACGGCTGGCGGCTCCCCACCGAAGCAGAATGGGAATTCCTGGCGCGCGGCGGAAACCTCACGAACACTGACCAGTTTACTTACAGCGGAAGCGACAACCCAAGTGAAGTGGGCTGGTATTCTGGTGAAAATAGTAACAAACCAACTGCCATAAAACAAAAATTGCCTAACACACTTGGTCTTTATGACATGAGCGGAAACGTATTTGAGCTTTGCTGGGACTGGAGTGGAAGCGTAACGGCCACAACCCCAGCCACAGGAAACTCTTCCGGTGAAAGAAGGCTTGTCCGTGGTGGTGGATGTACATACACTGCCTCAGATGCAACTGTAGCAACACGAAGCGTAACAAATACACCAGAAATGCGCTGGGCAAACTGTGGTGCTCGAATCGTTCGAAATGCTCAGTAATTGACCAGATCAAACGCTTCGAAAATCTCAAAATCAGCAGGATTTGCGGTAAAAATTTGGGTGACACAGGATTCCAGGAAGGCTGCAGCCATGTGCGTGTCCTGAATGTGCTTGCGGCCAAGTTTGTACATTGACATCCAGAGCTGGGAGCGTTTGAGAGATGTTTCGCCTGGATAAATTATTTTTATGCGTTCCTGAGCAATCCAAAACCAGCATCGCTCTAAGGCTTGTTCCATTGTAAGCGGTGAATTGAACCTTTTTGAATCCGTAACAACATGCTGGAATTCCAGGAAGGATTGGTAATAAATCGCAAGCATGGAATTTTTTTGTGACCGCCATTTTTCAAAAAGCTGTAAGGCTCCTTCATGGCGTGGCGAATCTGTTATTTCCAAATCAATGAGCCATGTTGTATCAACACCAGTCAAAATTTAGCCCCCGAATCTAGTAATTCACTCTGATAATCTTTTGAAAGCCAGTCAGAGGCACCAGTTTTAAGCCCGCCGAGTGAAACTGGACTCCATGAATCAAGGGACGCACCTGATTGGGAATGATTTTCGAGATATTCATCCATCGCATCACGGACAAGTTCGGCAGCCTTACGGTTTTGCCGTGCAGCCATCTGCTGAAACATGAGATATTTGAGTTCCTGAAAATAAATAGTGACTGGTTTCATTAGTGCTTGTGCCATATTAATATTGTATGTATGTTATATATGTATGTCAAGAAATTCTTTTGTACATAAAAAAAGCTGCCCGTGTGTGGACAGCTTTTTTATGAGTGATTATTCAGTTACTTCTTCAATCTTGAAGTCTTCGATTTTGTAATTGGCCTTTGTTACTGTGCAATTCCCCTGAATTCTGCGATTGACTTGAATCCCTTTGACTTCATGTAGCTTTGCAGCCCCTGCACAATTTGGAGCATTGCGTTTGGATTCGAGAATGTTGCCGTTCCCACCTGAATTGCAGCCGCTCCTGCCATGAGGAATTCAACTGCGTCCTGCCATGTTGCGATTCCGCCCAGGCCCACTACCGGAATTCGCTCTGATTCCGGTAATTTGTTCATTGCCTGTACTACGTCGTAAACCATGCGGAGTGCGATTGGCTTGACTGCCGGGCCAGAGAATCCTGCGCGGATATTGTCGAAGACCGGGCGGCCTGTGTTCAAGTCGATTGACATGGCCTGGAATGTGTTTACAAGGCTCAAAGCGTCTGCTCCTGCCTCACGTACTGCCATTGCGATTCCGATTAAGTCCGGGGCATTCGGTGTGAGCTTAACCATGAGCGGTTTTTTGGTTGCTTCGCGAACGGCTTTTGTAACGCTTGCCGCCGTTTCTGGAGCCATTCCAAAGCCCATGCCGCCAGCCTTAACGTTGGGGCAGCTGATGTTAAGCTCAATCATGGGAACGTCTGTCTGATCAAGGAGTTTTGCACCCTCAACGTAAGTTTCGATAGAGGAGCCGGAAAGGTTTGCGATTGTGACCGGCTTTAAGGCCAGCATTGAAGGAAGCTCGTGCTTGATGAAGTGTTCGATTCCTGGGTTTTCAAGGCCGATTGAGTTTATTAAGCCGGATGGAGTTTCGACAAGGCGGCAGCCTGTGTTGCCGGGGCGAGCCTGCAAAGTGAGACCTTTTGAGCAGATACCGCCAAGTTTGTTCACGTCGAAGATGCTTGAATATTCTGAGCCGTAGCCGAAAGTGCCGCTGGCAGCGATTACCGGGTTTTTAAATTTGACGCCTGCGACTTCTACGCTCAAATCAGGCTCAAAGGTAGAAGCAGGTTCAACGCTTCCAAAAATCGGCTTGTGCTTGGGCGGCTCAAACTGCAGTATTTCGCCTTCAAAGACAGGACCGTCCTTGCAGCAGCGTTTGTTGCCCTGAGAGGTGGTGATTGTGCAGCCAAGACATGCTCCCACGCCGCAGGCCATGCGGTTTTCCATGCTCAGATAAGACTTGATTCCCGCCTGAGAGCAGATTTTCTGCAGATAGGCTAGCATGGGAGTAGGGCCGCAGGCATAAAGGACTGTGTAGCCTTTTTCTTTGATTGTCTGGGCCGTTAGGGCTGCGCTTACCATGCCTTTTATGCCTACAGAGCCGTCGTCGGTTGTGACCGTGAGGCTGGAAGGATTGATGTAGTCCAGACCGTAGCTTCCGCTTTTGAAGCAGGCAAAAAAGTCGTAGGATTTTTCGGGCAGTGTGCTTGCAAAGCCAGCCACCGGTGCGATTCCGATTCCGCCGCCAACAATGCAGACTTTGTCACCGAATTTTGGCTCAGGGAAAGTGTTTCCCAAGGGGCCGATCAGTTCAATTTCATCGTTTTTTTCGAGGGAACAGAGTTCGTCGGTGCCCTTGCCTTTTTTGAGGATAAGGAATTCAAGGTAGGCGGCTTCACCGGCCTTGCGTGAAGTGTAGATGCTGATTGGGCGGCCAAGAAGAACGCCTGATTTTGCCGAACGGAGCAAATAGAATTGCCCTGCTGCCGGAACTGGAACGTCAGTTGCCCCTGTTGAAATGTCAACGAGCATCAAAATTTTAAGGTCCCAAACGCTGTCAAAAGGAACAGCTCCATGCTCAACGTCGCAATAAATTACAACGCCTTTTCCAAAAACCGGCAAGGGTTCGCCTTTACAATCAGTCAACTGTTTCATGCCGAAAATTATATCACATCGGCACAATAAATACGAGGTGGCCCTACGATTTTATTCCCACATGCTTTTTTAGGGAACTGATGTACATTTCGGCATATCGTGAAAGGGCGATTCCTTTTCTTGTGACGATTCCCACGGTCATTTTGTCTTCTACCATCAGCGGGCGGGAAATTATGTCTGCTCCGTTCAGTTTGTGGCTTATGATTCCCGAACAGATTGTGTAGCCGTCTAGTCCGATTAAAAGATTGAAAAGTGTTGCGCGGTCACGGACTTTAATTACTTTGGGGCAGTTAAAGTCAATTTCAGTCAGCGGCTCCTCAGCATAATAGAAAGAATTGAAGTCGCCCTGCTCATAGGAAAGGAAGGGATAAGGAGCCAGATCAGAAAGGGAGATGAAGGGCTTTTCGGCCAGGGGGCTGGACTTTGAGATAAAGACATTGAGGTTGGTGGTGAAAAGACTTTCAAATACAAGATTATTCTTTCTGATGAGTTTTGAGATTACGTCTTCGTTTTTGGAACTGATATACAAAACGCCGACTTCGCTCTTCAAATGTGCCACATCCTCAATGATTTCGTGGGTTTGGGTTTCTCGCAGGGTAAAATCGTATTTATTTCCGCCGAATTCTCGGATTACATCGACAAAGGCATTTACCGCAAAGGAATAATGCTGGCAGCTCACCGAAAAAATCGGATTTCCGCCCTTGGGATTTTTGTAGCGTTCCTCAAGAAGAGTTGCCTGCTCCAGAATCTGCCGGGCATAGGAAAGAAATTGCTCGCCGTCGTTGGTGACTGTGACACCCTTGTTTGAGCGTGAAAAGATTTTTATGCCCATTTCGTCCTCAAGTTCCCGGATTGAGGCTGTAAGGCTGGGCTGTGAAACAAAAATTTTGCGTGATGCTTCCGTTATGTTCTTAAAGTCAGCTACGGCAACCACATATTTCAACTGCTGTAAAGTCATGAAACCAATATAGCAGGAAAATTCAATTCTTGCCATAGCTAAAAACTATTGCAAAGTGTTTGAAAATAGTATTTTCCATTAGTGAAGCAAATTTATATACTTTCTAAAAACTAGTAAACCGGTAGGTTAAGGAGAAATTTTTTTATGGCATTTAGAACATCGGTGACGGGATTCCCGCGGATTGGAAAGGAAAGGGAGCTTAAATTTGCAGAGGAAAAATTCTTTAAAAAGGAAATCAGTCTGGAAGAGCTTGAAAATACTGCCAAAAAAATCCGGGAATACGGCTGGAAAAAGCAGGAGAAAGCTGGAATTACATTCATTCCTTCAAATGATTTTTCTTTCTATGACAACGTGCTGGATACGGCCTTTATTTTCAATGCGGTTCCTGAGCGATATTCTTCACTCAAACTTTCTGAAATTGAAAAATACTTTGCAGCCGCCCACGGGTATCAGGGCAGCGAAGGTGACGTTAAAGCCCTTCCAATGAAAAAATGGTTCAACACAAACTATCACTACATTGTGCCAGAACTTTCAGACTCAACAAAAATCTCGCTTGCAAAGGATTCAAAGCCTCTGCGTGAATACAGGGAAGCCGCTGCCCTTGGAATCAAAACTACTCCAGTTTTGACAGGAGCATTCACTTTCCTTTCTCTGGCCAATTTCACAGGTGCCAAAAAAGCCGTGGATTTTGTTTGTGACTTTGTTGATTCATATTCTAAGCTCGCCCGGGAACTTTCTGAGCAGGGAGCTGAATGGATTTTCTTTGCCGAGCCTTATCTTGTGCGGGATTTGTCGGAAGCAGAAAAATCACTTTTCACTTCTATTTACGCTTCGCTTCTTTCAAAAATCCGGGCAGAGTCAAAAATCAAAGTCTGCCTGCAAACTTTCTTTGGCGACGTCCGAGACATTTATGACCAAATTTGTACACTGGGCTTTGACGGAATCGGACTTGATTTTATCGAAGGAAAAAAGAGCCTGGAGCTGGTGTCAAAGAAATTCCCAGAAAATATCCTGCTTTTTGCCGGAATCGTAAACGGAAAGAACATCTGGCGAAGCCGCTACGAGGAAAAAATTTCTCTGGTCAAAAAAATTCAGGCGACCGTCAAGGAAGAAAAGCTTGTGGTTTCAACTTCATGCTCCCTTCTTCACGTTCCATACACGACACAGGCCGAAGACATTCTAAAGGACGACATTAAAAAGCACTTTGCCTTTGCCGAGGAAAAACTTGATGAACTGGCCGAAATCGCCTCAAAAGATGCAGAAAAGTATGCCGCCAACAAAAAACTTTTTGAGCAGGAACGGGTCTTTAAAAGCACAGACGTGCAGAAAGCCCTTTCAGAATTGACCGAAAAAGACTTTGTCCGTCAGCCTGCCTTTGACGAGCGTGAAAAAATCCAGCACAAGGCCTTGAATCTGCCTCTTCTTCCCACGACGACAATCGGCTCCTTCCCCCAGACTGCTGACGTTCGCTCAAACCGGGCTGCCTTTCGTAATGGAAAAATCACAAAAGAACAGTACGTAGCCTTCAATCAGGAAAAAATCCGCGATTGCATTAAACTTCAGGAAAAATTGGGACTGGACGTTCTGGTTCACGGTGAATTTGAACGCAACGACATGGTTGAATATTTTGGAAGCCAGCTTTACGGCTACATTTTTACAAAAAATGCCTGGGTTCAAAGCTACGGCACCCGCTGCGTAAAGCCGCCGATTATCTGGAGCGACGTGAGCCGAAGGGAAGCCATGACGGTTTCATGGGCAGTTTTTGCCCAAAAGCAGACTAAAAAAATCGTAAAGGGAATGTTGACCGGGCCTGTAACAATTTTGAACTGGTCTTTCCCCCGTGAGGACATAAGCTTAAAGGAGCAGGCCTTGCAGATAGCCCTTGCAATCCGCGAGGAAGTCCTTGACCTTGAAAAGAACGGAATCAAAATCATTCAGATTGACGAAGCCGCCCTTCGTGAAAAGCTGCCCCTTAGAAAAAGCGACTGGCACTCAGACTATCTTGATTGGGCGATTCCAGCCTTCCGCCTTGTTCATGCAAAGGTAAAACCAGAGACTCAGATTCACACACACATGTGCTACAGCGAATTTAACGACATTATCCGCGAGATTGATGACATGGACGCTGACGCAATCACATTTGAGGCAAGCCGTTCAGACCTGAAGATTCTTTCTGCCCTTAAAGAGGCGGAATTCAGGACTGAAGTTGGACCAGGAGTTTATGACATTCATTCGGCGCGAGTGCCGGCAAAGGAGGAAATTGAAGCGGCCCTGAAGAAAATGCTTGAAAAAGTGCCGCTTGAAAAGCTGTGGGTAAATCCTGACTGTGGACTAAAAACCAGAGGCGAGGCCGAAACAAAAGCCAGCCTCAAGAATCTGGTTTTAGCCGCAGAAGAAATCAGAAAAGAAGTGACTTCCGAGCTGAAAGCCGCGGTTTAAAGGCCAAGAGCTTTTTTGGCTCCAAGCAAGTCTGCCGTGGAATCCCGGCAGGCTTTTCCTGCTGCATCGGCGATGTCCTTGAGGCAGAGTGTGCCTGCTTCCCGCGATGCTGCCAGCGATTCGTCCTTTTTCCATGCACACAAAATGCCGCGGCTTGAATTGACTGTGCCGCCGGCCTTATCCAAAAGTGTGGCCGCGATTCTGGCAGCTCCGCCCTGTGCTCCGTAGCCTGGAATAAGGAAAAATACGTCTGGATAAGCGTCACGCAGGGCACGTGCATCACTTTCTTCGGTACAGCCAACAACTGCACCAACAGGAGAACAAGTCTGCTCTGGGTAAAGTGCTTTGAATTCAGCTGAAATTCGCTCCAGCTCGCTTCCTGTTTTGTCCAAAACTCGGCCGCCTGCCTTTAATTCCTGCTGCTCAATGTCTACCATGCCTGGGTTTGATGTGCGCAGAAGCACGAAAATGCCCTTGCCGCCGCAATCTCCTGCAGGCTTGCAGTATTCCGTGAAAGGCTTTAGGGTGTCAAAGCCCATGTATGGATTGATTGTGATTATGTCTGTTTCAAAATCGCTGCCAGAGCCAAAGTGGGCGCGGGCATAGGCCTTTGCTGTGTCTGCAATGTCGCCACGCTTGATGTCGCTGATTGCGATGAAGCCTGCCTCGTGAACGGCCTTGATTGTCTCGATGTAAGCCTTTAAGCCTTCGATACCCATTGCCTCGTAATAAGCAATCTGAATCTTAAAGCAGCAGGCAGATTTGTCGGCTGCAACCCGCTTGATTATTTCTTTGTTGTAGGCCAGAACTGCCTCAACCGGCGAGTCAAATGCCTTTAAAACTGATTCCGGCAAATAAGATGGATCTGTGTCCAAGCCAACGCAAAGCGGCCCGTTTGTCAGAGCCGCTTCCTGCAACTGTTGCATGATGTGTTTCATTCTTTATAATCCTCTAGCCCATGGATAGGTACTTAAATATGGGTCAGGTTTGACTGCTGATGGAGTTGACCACACTTCGTCAATCAAACCTTTGCTATTAATTTTACCGATTCGCACCTGTTTGTACAAATGCTGGTTTGCTCCGTCGATTGTGACAACTCCTTCCGGGGCGGTAAAGCTGAGCCCTTTTGAAGCCACCCGCACGGCCTCAACGTCAAAGCTGCCCGCCTTTTCGCATGCCGCCGCCCACATGTAGACTGCAATGTAAGCAGCTTCGATAGGGTCGCCCGTCATGCGGTCTTCACCGTAGGCTGTTTTGTAATCGCTGACAAATTTTTCGTTGCGGGGAGTCTGGGTTGTTTCGTAGTAGTTCCATGAAACCAAATGGCCGGAAAGATTTTCAAGATCCATTTTGGCTACTTCTTCTTCGGCAATTGAAAAACTCATGACCGGAATTTTGGCTGAAGTGATTCCGGCCTTGGCCAAAGCCGCAAAGAAAGCCACGTTTGAGTCGCCGTTGAGTGAATTGAGGATTACGTCGGGCTTTGTCCTGAGAATTTTGTCGATTATGGCGCTGAAGTTGCTTTCGCCCATGGGCACATATTCTTCGCCAAGGCATGTTCCGTTAAGTTCGGCAAGCTGAGCCTTGATGATTTTATTCGCCGTGTGTGGGAAAACGTAGTCGCTTCCGATAAGGAACATTTTTTTGCCGATGTTTTCTGCACAGTAATCTACAGCCGGAACAATCTGCTGGTTTGGAGAGGCTCCCATGTACATGATGTTGGGGCTTGCTTCCATGCCTTCGTACTGAACCGGATACCACAAAAGACCATAAATTTCTTCAAATACAGGTTTTACGGCCTTTCTGGAAGCCGAAGTCCAGCAGCCAAAAACTGTGACGACTTTATTTTCCTGAAGAAGCTGCCTTGCTTTTTTTGCAAAAACTTCAGGTTCACTGGCACCATCGGCCTGAATGGCTTCAATTTGCTTGCCTAGAACACCGCCGTTTGCATTTATTTCTGAGATAGCCAGCAATTCTGCGTCCCGAACCGGGGTTTCGCTGATTGACATTGTGCCTGAAAGAGAATGCAGAAGACCGACTTTTACTGTTTCTGCCTTTTTACCCTTGCAGGAAGTGAAAAAAATTGAGGTTGCCATTACAAGAATAAGCAATCGTTTCATGTAAATTCTCCTATTTTATAACTTTATAACTTCGTAAGTAATCATTTTGCCTTTGCCTTTGATTTCGCATTCCAGCGGCTCGGTGAATTTGACTTCCGAATCCTTTAGATGCTCAAAAACTGTCTGGCTTACACGTATCTGGCCTGGGGTACAGGCTGTTTCCATGCGGCTTGCAACATTGACCGTATTTCCCCATACATCATACACGAATTTTGTCTTTCCGATAACACCCGCCGTTACAGGCCCGGAATTCAAACCGATTCGCATGTTGAACTGAATCTTCGCGCATCTGTTGTAGTCTTCCAAATCCTTATACATGCCTTTCGCAAAGTCTACCATTACTTTGGCATGATTTTTGTTTGGAGCTGGAACACCGCAGGCAGCCATGTAGGCGTCACCTATCGTCTTGATTTTTTCGACTCCCATTGATTTTGCCCGGTCGTCAAAGCGGGTGAACAAATCATTTAGGGCAGTGACAATTTCGTCGGCAGTGTGGTTGCTTGAAACTTTTGTAAAGCTTACTATGTCTGAAAAGAGCAGGGTAACGTCTGGGAATGCTTCAGCCATGGAATGAATGTCGTCCTTGAGTTCGTCCGCGATTTTGTCAGGAAGAATTGCACGAAGCAGATGGTCGGACTTGTCTTTTTCGGCCACAAGTTCCCGGGTGCGGGCCTGAACCATTCCTTCGAGCCGGATATTCTCAAGCTTGATTTTGCGCTGCTTAAGATAGAACACTGCGGCAACCAGATTTACCATGATTATTGCCATGATGACCCAGAAAATCGCCAGCTGGTAGAAATATGGTTTCTGGACAAAAAGCATGGCTTCGGCTTCTTCGGAAGGAATACCTTCACCGTTAATTGCCATGACCAAAAATGTGTGTTTGCCCGGGCTTATGTTCGTGTAGGAAACTGTTCTGGCCTTGCTTGCTGAACTGAGCCTGTCTTCAAAATTTGTGAGCTGGTGCTGAAATTGAATTCGTTCAGGTGCGTCAAAACTCAGACCTGTAAATTTAATGTCAACGCGCTTTGTTCCCGGCTTAAGTATGAATTCCTGGAATTTTGACGTGTAGCTGTATTCTATGTTGTCGATGATTACGCTTTCAATGTGAACCAGTGGCAGAACAGGATTTTCACGGACTTTGATTGGGTCAAAAACTGCAAAACCGTCTACCATGGTGAACCACAGCCTTCCGTGCAGGTCGCAGATGCTTAGGGCCGTTGAAGTTGTGCCGTCTGAATCAAGGCCGTCGTTGCGGGAATAATATTGAAGTGTTGTAAGTCTGTTGCCTGTACGGGCTGCTTCCAGCATGTCTTTTTTGTCTACAGAAGCGATTCCGTAGTTGCTGGTAATCCACATTTCGCTGGATGTGTCCGGAATGACCTGAAAAACAGAGTCCGTGCCAAGTCCGTTGTCTGAATTCAAGTTTTCAAATGAAGGTGGAAGGGTATGGGCCGAATCAAAGGGCCTGCAGTAGCTGATTCCGCTTCCTGTGCAAATCCAGTAGCCACCTTCCCTGTCCTGTGTGATTTTAAAGATTACGTTTCCAACGAGACCGTCTTCGGAAGTGATGTGGGCAATCAGGTTTTCGTTTTTCATGAGGTAGATGCCGCCACCGTCCGTGCCGATCCATACGACATTATTTGTGTCCTTGTGAATCCACATGACATACTCGTTTTCAAGGCCTTCGGTCTGCTTGAAATTTTTGATTGAGCCGTCCTGGTGGATTATGCTCAGACCGGTTGTGGTGCCCACGTAATATTCCCGGGGTGCGGTTTCGATTGCGACCCTGACTTTGTTGCCGGCAAGACCTTCGTCCGTTGACCAGGTTCGAAGGGTGCCTGCCCTGGGTGTGTAAAGCATGAGCCCAGGTTTGGTGTAACAGGCTGCAAGAACTTCATTTTTGTAGGTGATTCCCACATGGCGGATTCTCAGGCCTTCCGTAAAGTTTGTGAGCTTGTTCTTGATTTCTTTTTCGCCTACAAAGCATTTTACGCCTGTGTCGGTGGCTAGCCACATGCGGCCAACAGTGTCTTCAGCGATTGCGTTTACTGTGGTTTCAAGCTTGGTGACGCTGAATTTGCCTTGGGTCAGCTTGCCGATGCCGTTACGGTCGCTTGCAAACCATATGTTGCCTTCGCGATCCCGGATAATCCTGTTGATTTTTGCCGTTGCAAGCTCTTTGTTGTGGGATTCTTCGAATTTACCCTTGTTGAAGGAAACTACACCGTGTTCCGTTCCAAAAAGAATCGTGCCGTCATGAGTGATGAACATGGACCAGGTGGGAATATTGTCAAGCAAGGTGTTTGTTGTGAGCTTTTTGAAAGAATCGTTTTCAAGGCAGACAATGCCGCTGTCTCCCATGCCAATCCAGAAAGTTCCGCTTAAATCCTGAATGATTGATGTGGCAAAATAGCTTGAAAAATGTCTGTCAATCTGGGGAATCGTGTGAAAAAGTCCGTCTGAAAAGAGAAAAAGTCCGTTTTCGTTGGAAGTGATGAGCCAGACCCGGCCTGCCGTGTCGCAGTAAAGGGCAACGGCGATTATTCCCTTTGAGACTGTGCCGGCCTGAAACTGCGGTGTAATCAAGTGCCCCTTGGGGGTCAGGTAAACGACTCCGGCTGCCGTTCCAATCCAGATGTTGCCCACTCTGTCTTCGCAAAGTGCGCGAACTGAATTGTTTGGAAGGTCCGTTCTGGGTGGTGTAAACTTTGCTTGTGCCGTCCGACATGATTTTGTGGACGCCTTCGTCATTTGAGCCCAACCATAGATTTCCTTTTGAGTCTTCTAGAATTGTACGTACGGAAGAAAATTTGAAGTTGTTGCCGCGGTTTCGGCGGATTGTGGAAAATTCTACGCCATCAAAGCGAACTAGACCTTCGTAAGTGCCAATGTTCAGGTAACCGTCTTTTGTCTGAAGAATGTCGGTGGCAGTTGTGCCGGTCAGGCCGCCAAAGGAAGTCCATGTCTGGTAAACGTAATTGTCAAGATAACTTTTTTGTGCAAAAACTGAATGTATACCAAAGAGGAGCAGTGATAAAAACAGACATTTTTTCATAAGAATATTATAAGTCTGTTTTAATCAATACACAATAAAAATTTAAGGGAAAATAAAGGAGAAAAAAAGTAACGGAGGCTGTGGTTCGACAGGCTCACCAGCCGCGGAGTCGAAACCACCACATATACTGTGATGGCCACTTCGACTCCGCTCATTGACCTACGCAAGAATAATTATTTAATCTCGTAAATCCATCCTGCTGGTGCCTTTTCGGTGCCCATCTGGATTCCTGTGAGAGTTTCACGGAGCTTACCAAGGACTGGACCGATTGAATCCATGCCGGCAGGAACGTTGATTTTGGTGCCGTGGTCATCGATGCAGCCGATCGGGCTGATTACAGCAGCTGTACCGCACAAGCCGACTTCTACGAAATCTTTAAGCTCGTTTTTGTTAATCTGTCGCTCTTCGACTTCGATGTGAAGATAGTCGCGTGCAACCTGAACCAGTGAGCGGCGTGTGATTGAAGGCAAAATGCTGTTTGATTTTGGAGTAACCAGCTTGCCGTCTTTTGTGACGAAAAGAATGTTTGCTCCGCCAGTTTCTTCGATATATGTGTGTGTTGCCGGGTCTGTGTACATGTTCTCAGCAAAGCCTTTTTTGTGAGCGTCAACGATGTTGTGAAGGCTCATTGCATAGTTGAGACCTGCCTTGATGTCGCCGGTGCCGTGCGGGGCTGCGCGGTCAAGGTCAGAAAGACGAACAGTGATTGGTTTTACGCCTCCTTTGAAATATGGACCTACAGGAGTGACCAGAATGCGGAACTGATATTCTTCGGCAGGTTTTACACCGATTACTGCGCTTGAACCGAACATGTAAGGACGGATGTACAAAGTAGCACCGCTTCCATATGGTGGCACCCATTCGATATTTGCTTTAATTGTGTCAATCACGGCTTTAATCCAGCGGTCTTTAGGAAATACAGGCATTTCAAGACGCTCGCAGCTGTCCTTCATGCGGTCTGCGTTCAAATCAGGACGGAATGTGACGATTTTACCGTCTGCAGTTGTGTAGGCTTTTAAGCCCTCAAAACAAGTCTGTGCGTACTGCAAGACTCCTGCACACTCAGAAATTGTGATTGAGTGGTCGCTCGTGAGGGTTCCTTCGTCCCATGCACCGTTTTTGTAATTTGCAACGAAACTTTTTGTAGTTTCCATGTAACCGAAAGGCAAATTTGCCCAGTCCAAATCTTTTGCCATAAGACACCTCTGTTTTTAAAATATCGATAAAGAAGAGTACCACTATAGGAAACTTTTATCAATAATTTTTACATAATCAGGACATTACGAATCGCTGCGTGTCCAGGTTTTGTCGCAGTATTGTTTGACTTTAGCTGCGGCAGTTGCAGGGTCTTTGAGGTCAGCCTCAGGAATCGGACCGACGCCAGAAACGCTCCAGCCTTTTGGATTTTTGAATTCTACGGAAGAGAGGTTAGGGAAGTTAGATATACTATCAGTAAATTTATTAATGAGTCTTACATTTTCACCGATGACAAGAGTTGTAAGTTCAGTACAACCGCTTAATAAGACATTATAATATGCGTTAATGTGAAGTACATTAGTATTGAGTTCAAGCGATTTAAGTTTTGAACAATTCTGAATTATTTCGTCTCCAAGTGAAGTTACACTGCTAGGGATTTTAAGGGATTTTATTTTAGATTCACTGAATGCATAATAACAAATAGTTGTAACCGTGTTTGGAATTTCAAATGATTCCACATCGTCAGCAAATGCTTTATTAAAAGCATAAGGACCAATTGTCTGTAATCCTTCTTTAAGCACAAGTTTTTTGAGGGAAGTACAAGATTGAAAAGCATATTCTCCAATTTCAGTAACACTGCCAGGAATTTCAATTGCTTCAAGATTTGTATCTCCATTGAAAGCACTAGAACCGATAGCTGTAAGACCTTCATTTAGAGCCATTGCTTTAATAGCTGAGTATTTGAAAACCTCACTTCCCAATTTATTTAGATTTGAAGGAAGTTTGACATATTCTAAGTTTATGCAACCTTTAAACCAGTCTACAGCTAAAGTTAAATTATCTGATATTTTTTCAGGAAATACAAAGCTCTTCAGAAATTTATAATAACTAATACGGCCACTGTAATTAATAACTTCATCTTTAAATTTTGCAGAACTAAAATCCAATCCGGCCCGGAAAGAATCTTTTTCATTTCTATGAATGTCGTCCAAAGCGATATAAATGTTATAAAAATCATCGTTTGAAAGCGGTTCGCTTCCTGTATACTTAAACTCTACATTTAAGTATTCTGTACCCCCCCCCATTATGTATAGTGGTTTGTAATTCCGCTATTTTTGCAACAGCTTCCGAAACGCTTGAAACAGTGTACACTTTGTCAAATTTCGGCTTAGTGACTGTAATTCCTGCCGCAGCCGGAGCTTCGCTGGATTTTGTGATTCTTTCTGCGACAGCCGTTTTGAAAGCATCGTTTTCATCGGCGGTGTTGCAGGAGTTGAAAGAAAGTGCTGCGATTGCGGCACATGCGATTGTGAGAAGTTTTTTCATAAACTCGACTCCTTTTTAAATAATTTTGATTCGGAAAAAGGGCAGCTTGTTATTATGCCCCCCCCCCTCTTTAAAAAAGTTTAATCAAAATTACAAAAAGTTCAAGTGAAAGAAGCTCGCATGTCTGAACAAAGGCGCCTGCTGTGTCGCCTGTGATTCCGCCAAAATTGCTTTTTGCGACAAAATAATAGGCCGTGAACAGAGCCAGCTGCCCGGCCGTAAGAAAAGCCCCGTTAGTTCCAGAGCAAAAAATAAGAATTCCTGAAAGAAAAATAAGCCAGAAAGCGCACCACAAAGCTGTAAATCTTTTTGCACTTGCACTGGCAAAAGTGTGGACAAGCCCGCTGTTTTTTGCAATTGGAAAGGTTGCCACGGCAAGGGCGCTTAAAAGCCTGGAAATTATAAATATGCCCAGAGCGGGAGCGAGCCTAAAAAGTTCCTGCCCAAAATGACCGCCTTGCCAACCTTCAAGTTCCCTCAAAAGTTCAAGGGCAAAGACAAAATATGAAAGAAAATAAATGGCGCAACCCAGAATTGCAAATGCCCCGCAATGGCTGTCTTTTAAAATCTCGAGTTTTTTTTCGCGCTCAGCATGGCTTGCTATGGCATCGCAGGTGTCCATGAAGCCGTCTAGGTGGATTCCCCCGGTAACAAAAATCGGAATCAAAGTGAAGCCCAGGGCAAAAAAATGAAGGGAAAAGGGCTTTTGAAGAATGTGAAGAAGATATCCGGCGAGTAAAAGCCAGCATCCTTCAAAAAAAGCAATGACCGCCCCCACAAGGGGAAAGGCGGCCATCATATAACGCATGTTCTTTTGATTCCACTGGATTTGAGGCACTGGAATCGAAGAGAACATGCTGAAAGCAATAAGAAGGGACTTAATGAAAGTCACGGTTCTGACAGAAACTAGATTGAAAGCCTTAAGCTGACGGCTCCCGAAGGAATTGACGTGATAAAGTCGTAGCTTCCTGAAACTGTAAGGTCAACAAGAAGGAAACTGAATGCAAATCCGCCGTAGAGAACCGGGCGAACGTTGCTGAAGAATCCGCTTGAAGAGCTGCCTGAAAAGTTTGAAGGAAGAATTCCGTACTTCAGAGCCTGCTCAATTTGAGCGTTGCTTGTGTTAAGCATGCCTGCCCAGTTTGCATGAACCTTCCAGTCTGCGCTTGAATTTGTGAGCATGAGCCTTGCACCTGCAAATGGCGTAAAGAAAAGCAGTTTGATTGAAGTCTGTGCGCTGAGTACAAGGGTTGTTGCGCTAAAGTCAAGTTCTGCGCTTGAGCCGTCATGTTCTGCGCCAAAAGTGCCGCTTGTGTGATAGACTCCAAGGCCTGCCGAAAGTTTTGGAAGCATGAGTCCGCCCTTGAGGATTGCATAGCGCACGTCACCACCAATCATAAAGAGGTCGAAATAACCAGGGTCAATTGATTTTTGATAAAGGCCAAGCGTGCTTGAATCAAGGCTCATGGCTGTGAAGCCTACATCAAAAGGAAGCCAGAAGCCGCCAACTCGTGCGTCTACTGTGAGGGTCGGCCAGACTGTGTTTGTAGGAATGTCGCCTGCGTTGCCCATGCTCAGGGCTTTTGCAGCCTTTGCAAGAGGTGTAAGGTCAAATTTTGTGACGCCGGCGTTAATACCAAAGCCAAAATTTGGTTTTGGAAGAATATTGCCAATCCATGAATCCGCCCAGACATTCTGCTGAATCTGAGTGTTTGGAACGGTATCAACGATTGTGTCCGTAAAATCGTCAAGGGCATTGATTGTTGTTGTGTATGGATTTACGAATTTAAAGTTGCTGCCGTAATTTGCGTAGGCGTCTTTTGCCTGGGTCATAGCCTTGTCAGCGTCTGCCTTTGAGACTTTATTCTGAGTCATGGCTGACTGGATTTCTGATTTGTGATCGTTGACGAGTTTTAAAAGGTCATCTGAAAGACCAAGAGTTGAAATGTCGATTTTTTGCTCTGTGCCAGAAGCGTCTTTCCATGTGATGATGTTGTCTGCCAGTGCAGGCAAAAGTGTAAAGCCGGCAATCAGAGCTGCCGCAATAAATTTGAGTTTCTTCATATATAAGCTCCTTAAAGGTAAAATTTCGACTTTTTGATTTCGAAGCTATTTTAATGCAGATTAAGCAGAAAAACAATCGAATTTGACAACAACAACTTCTTCTTTATAAAATAAATTTCAATGAATAAGACTGAAAAAAGCGGGGAAATTTTAAATCTCTACCATTATACTGACTTCAATGCCATGCGCGGAATAATCACCAATGGCGAAATCTGGCTCTGGAACCTGCGTCGCATGAATGACAGCCAGGAAATGAATTACTTCATCAGGGAACTCAAATCTGCCGTCAAAAAAGCGCTTGAACCGGAACATTATGCCAAACTGGAATGTCTTTTCATCGAAAATCTCAAGGACTTCAACCAGCTTTCAAGCTACGCAAGCTGTTTCAGCGAATATTCCGACGACGCGGCTCAGTGGGCACGTTATGCCAAAAATGGAATGGGAGTCTGCATCGCCTTCAATAAAGAACTGCTTGAAAAAATCGGGGCGGCCGGCCACGCTCCCCTCTGCAAGGTCAATTATTCCCAAAACTGCGACGGTCTTGAAATCGTTTCGGAAATTGCCCGTCTTGCCCGCTCCAACTGCAAAAATGACGCTCCAGAGTGCAGGGAAGTTTTTAACAGGCTTGTCACAAGCTCGCCGCTTTTCAAGCATCCTTCTTTCATAAGCGAAAAGGAATACAGGCTGGTTTCCCTTCCATATAATGTGAGCGAATATCTTGGGGAGCCGCATTTTTTTGTGGAAGAGACAAACATCAAAAAATATTATATCCTTAAATTACGCGAAGTTTGCCAGAGCCTTTCCCGTCCTTACCATGAGCTTTTTACGCAAATCTGCATCGGGCCTCAGGCGCGTGTTACAAAGGACGTGCTTGCTGACTATTTTGCTTCAACAGGCATGTCAGAGCTTTGCGACAAAATTAAATTATCGGAGTGCCCGCTCAGGAGATTCTAGAACCGTTAGGGATTGCTCGAACCAAAAATCCATCCATGGATTTTTGGATTCGTACGAGAATTTTCTAACGAAAATTCTCTCTTTGCTTTTTCCCTGCATCCATGCAGGGCATTTTCTCTAAAAGGAGTTTCCTACTATGGAAATTAAAAAATACACACATTACGTTCAATATTACGAGACTGACAAAATGGGAATCACCCATCACTCAAACTATGTCCGCTGGATGGAAGAAGCCCGCGTTGACTTTTTGCGCCAGATTGGTTGGGATTATGCCCGCCTTGAAGCCGAAGGAATCATTTCGCCGGTCGTGGGAGTGAGCTGCAAGTACAAACATTCCACCACATTTGCCGACACGGTTACGATTGAAGTCAAAGTCGCCGAGTACAGCGGAATCAAGCTGGCCCTCAGCTACACCATGACCAACGAAAAGGGCGAAGTCTGCTGCACCGGCGAGAGCGAGCACTGCTTTGTGAACGAAGCCGGCCGAATCGTCATGATAAAAAAAGATTATCCGGCTTTCCACGAAGTTTTGACTTCTCTTTTAGCATAAAAGCCTGTAAACAGGTTTAAAAGCCTTTCGCTCTGTGTTATAATTCTCCAATATAATCGGAGAGCAAAATGCAGAATCGGAGATGCGGCTTACTTTTCAAGTTTTCAGTTATTTTTGGATTTTTTACCTTCATATCGCTTATTCTAAGCGGTGTAATGAATTATGCTAATCAAATGAAGGCCTACAAGCGGCAGTGTCTTGAAAACGTACGGAATATTGGCGACTATCTTGAAAAAATGATTCAGGCCTCAAAAGAAGAATTCATCGCCTATCAAAAATACTTCATGGAGCACAGCAGCGAGGCAAAAGTTCCCTTCAATTTTACGGAATACCATACGGCCCAGCGCAAATACGAAAAAATGCTTGCTGAAGCGGACATTACGATTGAGCCCGGCAAGCCCTTCGACTTCGATTCCTTCCCCGAAGACGTAAAAATGGCCTATTTCATTTATGTCCACGAATACTGGCTTCTGACCTTTGAGAACGCCCGCAAGTCATTTAATCTTCCATATACATATTATCTTGTTCCCAAAGCCGACATTTATGATATGGTCTACATGATTGACGGTGAACGTACTCCAAAGGACGTTTTCGGCAATAAAGCCAAAAAAGGCTGCTACCTCTATCTGGGTGACGAATACTATGACCCCTACGAAAAATGCAAGGTTCAGTGGGACACCTGGTTTACCGGCGAGTGCCAGAATGATTTTCAGGTCTGGGACAACGAATGGGGCCACACCTACGCCTATTACACGCCGCTAATCATAAACGACCAGAAGCTTGGCCTTATTGGCACGGAAGTTCAGGTTGCCGACGTAAACGAAACGATTCTGCGCAACACGCTGATTCAAACGATAAGCATAGCCCTGATTCTGGTGGTTTCTATCAGCCTCATGCTGGTCTTCATAAATTTCCGTTACATCAACAAAATCGTCAGGCTTCAAAAGAACCTTATCGCTTATTCCAACGAAAAAAATCCCGACATAGCCAGCAAAATTGAAGATGAGATTCAGGGCAATGACGAAATTTCCCAGCTGGCCCGCTATTTTGCCGAGCTGATTTTAAAAATCGAAGACTATATCCGCAGCCTTTTTGACACTTCCCAAAAGCTCAAGGTCACTCAGGAACGGGCCGAAAAAATGGATGCCCTTGCCAACCGGGATTCACTCACCGGCGTAAGGAACAAGACCGCCTACGACAACGAAATCCGCCGGCTTGAATGGAAGGTTGCCGAAGGAAAGGCTGATTTTGCAATTGCCATGATTGATTTAAACTTCTTAAAGCGAATCAACGATAATTTCGGCCACGAGCACGGGAACGCTGCCATCAAAAAACTCTGTTCCCTTGTCTGCCAGATTTTCAAGCATTCCCCGGTCTTCAGGATTGGCGGCGACGAATTTGTGGTAATTGTGGAGCGCGAGGATTACAAAAACCTTAACGATTTGCGCCTGAGCTTTAACATTCAGATAGACGTAATCTCAAAAAATCCGGACTACGAGCCATGGGAGCGTATTTCTGCAGCTCTGGGCATCGCTGTTTTTGACCGTTCGATCGACTCAAGCGTTCAGAACGTTTTTGACCGTGCCGACAAAGCCATGTATACCCGTAAAAAAGAAATGAAAGCAATCAGGGAGATTTAGGGCGCGTCAACTGCCAACCGCTGTTCCGTGGTTCGCTCACGCTCATTGCTTTGCAACGGCTTCGCCGCCACTCCATAGCGGGCGCACAATTTTGTTATTAAGGCCGGAATTTCTGTCAGTAAAAGCACCAGAAGAATCATAATCAGAGCGTAAGCGTAGATTTCGTCGTAGTCGTTGAAGTAGCTGCTTGAAAAGACGGCTTTTCCGAGAGAGTTTTTTGTTTGCACGAGATATTCGGTCGTGATTACGATTTTGATTCCCATTCCCACTGAGTTTATGTAGGCCTGTTTGAGATAGCCTGCCATGAGCGGGAGATACACCGAAAATAAAATACGTAGATTGAAGCTGCTGTTAAGTCGGTAAACGTCTATCAGCTCGCCGTCAATCCGACTGCAGCCTTCTGCCGTGGCTTCGCTAATCAGCGGAACAAGAATCAGGCTTGCGGCGATGTAAGGCACATGTTTGTACTCTGTAAGCACCATGATTATCACGACAAGCACAATCATTGGAATGGAACGGAGCATGGTCATTAGAGGTTTGAGAAGTTTTTTGAAAAAGCTCGAAAACCCTTCGAGCATACCGATTGAAATCCCCAGTACTGTGGAAATAATCAGCGAAACAAAAACGTGTGAAAGAGTTGTGAAAATCAGGTGATAAGTGCGCGGCCTTGCCAAAAGGCGGAAAAATGCCTTTAAGATGACAAAAATGCCTGGGAAGACCAAAGAATCATCTTTGACCTTCCCCAAAATCTGAATCAGCACGCCGATTAAGATAATTCCGAGACAAAAAATGAATGTATTTTTTGCCTTATTCTCCATAATAGAATTCCGGGGCTGGGAGCGTGCCGCCGTACTGCTTTAAATCGATGTTTGCTGTGGTCTCAACCTGAGCTTTTGCTTCTTTTGCCGACACAAATCTAATCGCGCAGTTCGGGATTGCAGATTCAGCGATTTTTGCGTTCGGCATGATTTCGAGCTGAGCCGCAGCTTTTGCAACTGACGGAAGGTCGTTCGTGCATTTTTCACAAGATTCCTGGGCGAGCTTAAGGAAGTCTGCTACTTCTTGAGGATGCTGCTCAATTGTCTGGGCGCGCACGAAAAGACCTGCCTGAGCAAAACCGTCGAAGCCTGTTGCCTTTTTGTACAAATCGTTGAGCGGATAAGAAGTGATTGCCTTGTTCTTTAATTTTGCGGCTGAAAGAATCGGTTCTGCTGTGAGTACGACTGCATTTGCGTCAGAAAGAAGGAGTGCCTGAGTTGCCGCCGCGCTTCCGAGATAAGCCACGCTTTTGGGAGCGAGCTTGTTTTTTTGAAGGGCAGCAAGCGCGACAGATGCGTTGATTGTATTTTCACCGAACAAAGTGACTTCGGATTTTTTGATGTCCTTGAGCTTGAAATTCTTTTTTTGTGAAGCAAAATACAAGTTGCCCCATGTGACAACGGCTGCCAGTTTGTAGCTGGATTTGCCCATTTTGAAAAGCTTTGCACCGGCATTAATCGGCGCGATGATAAAATCCGCCTTGTTGCCGGCGAATTCTGCGGCGATTGTTTCGGCTGCGATGTAAGTGTAATTCTCAGGGTTTTGCTCTGCGAGCGAGGCTAAGGCAAGAGCCGGAGCACCGTTCGGGGAAGTGACTTTGAGCGGGTACGCTTCTGCAAAAAGCGAAGAAAGCAATAGAATAGAAGAAAGTGCGATAAAAGATAGTAATTTTTTCATTTCAATGCCTCTAGTTCAAAATCTCATCCGCAAGCTTTTCGAGCTGAGCAAGGTTTTCGGTTGTCATTGAAATTTTGACGCTTACTTTTGTGTCGCAGATTGTGATGTTTTTGCTCTGCTCAAATGCGGCAGCCATTGCTTTGTTTGCCATTGGTGCCCAGCTTCCGTTTTCAATCAAGCCCAGCTTTCGGTTCTGGTAATTTCGCTCCGTGAGGTGGCCGATGAAATCCTTCATGATTGGGAAAATGCCGCCGTTGTAAGTGGTTGTAGCCAGAACGAGTTTTCCGTAGCGGAAGGCATCTTCTACGCACTCGTAAGTGTCTTCGCGGGCAAGGTCACTGATTGCGACTTTCGGGCAGCCCTTTGCTTTGAGAATTTCGGCGAACTTTTCTGCGACGGCTTTTGTGTGACCGTAAACTGATGTGTAAAGGACGCAGACACCTTCGCTTTCAACGCCGTAGCTTGACCAGATATCGTAGAGGCGGATTGATTCTTTTGCATCTGCTCCAGTCAGAACAGGGCCGTGGAGCGGGGCAATCGTATTGATTTCAAGGTTTGCCGCCTTTTTGAGAACGGCCTGGACGTTTGCACCGAATTTGCCGACGATTCCGAAGTAGTAGCGGCGAGCCTCACAAGCCCAGCCTTCCGGGTCTTCAACATCATTTGCGCCGAATTTGCCGAATCCGTCCGCAGAGAAAAGGACTTTTTCGCTTGATTCATAAGTGAAAATGACTTCCGGCCAGTGAACGTTTGGGGCGGCGATGAAATTGAGTACGTGCTTGCCAAGCTCCAGCTTGCCGCCCTCTGCGACAACAAGCTGTTTGTCTGCAAAATCGGTGCCGAACATGCTCTTCATCATTACAAAAGCCATTTTTGACGAGACGATTTTTGCATCTGGATAGGCTTCGACAAATTTCTGAATGTTTGAAGAGTGGTCCATTTCCATGTGCTGAACTACGAGATAGTCAGGCTTTTTGCCGCCGAGCACATTTTTGATGTTGGAAAGCCATTTCTCACCAAAATTTTCGTCCACAGTGTCCATGATTGCAATCTTGTCGTCCAAAATTGCATAAGAATTGTAAGCCATTCCCGCAGGGACATCGAACTGCCCTTCAAAAAGGTCGATTTTATGGTCGTCAACGCCGACATATTTGATTGATTCGCTAATCTGCATGATTTGCTCCGTTTATAAAAAATATATTTAAAAATTATACTATAGAAGTTATAATAAAGCCATGATTATTTGTCCGGCACAACCTTTCGATATTTTTCAGATTATGAACATTGAGCGCCAGTCTTTCATTCCGGCAATTCAGGAAAAAAAACGTGTTTTTGAAAAGCGGCTCAAAGTATATCCGCAAGGATTTTTGGCACTTGCCGATTGCAGCGATGAAATTGTTTTGAAGAACAAAACGGCCCTCGTGTGCGGATATTTGTGCGCCGAAAAATGGGATTCCCTGCCTGATTTTGCGGAATTGCGTTCATTGAGCGGAGTCGAAATGAGCGAAAAAGAGCAAAAGTCTGCACTCAAAAGAATTGAAAAACGTTTCGCGCTCGGTCACAATCCTCTTCTGACACACAAAAGTAACGGCTGCTACCTGTATGTCTCGTCATTCGCGCTTTTAAAAGAATATCGTGGCAAAGGCCTGGGCGAAAAATTCTTCAAGAACTCGCTTGCCACCCTCTGCGCCGCAAATCCCGAAATCAAAAAAGTCGTGCTCCTTGTCGATTCAGAATGGCAGGCTGCGCTTAAAATCTACGAAAAGCTTGGATTCCAGAAAGTCTTCGAGCTAAAAGAATTCCTCCCCACGATTCAAAAAAAAGTAAACGCCAGCGGAATCATCATGACCGCGGAAGCAGATTCTTTCCGCAGTGTGGAATTTTCTGATAATGGAAATGAACTGAGCGGAATCAGAATTTAACAAAAAAATTTCACTTTTTCTGGAAAAATTGTATATGCGTGTTAAAATATAATTATAATTCAAAAAGAAGGAGACGGACATCAAAATGAAAAACACACTAACCGCCCAGAGACGTTACTTCTTTACTTCTTTACTTCTTTACTTCTTTACTTCTTTACTTCTTTACTTCTTTACTGATAAAACTGTCTAAAAAATATTTTACCTTAGGGAAACTATGCCCGAAAAATGCCGCGTGTGGCATTTTTCGGGTTTTTTGTTTTTAAATTCCAAAAAAAAGGAGGCATGATAAAAATTACATACGTGTAATTTTTATCACGGCCAAGTTTCTGCCGTTGGCAGAAACTTGCGAATCCGTTGCTTCCATGCAACGCCGCTAACGCGGAGTTTTTATAGGAGTTCATTATGAAAAATGAGAGATTCTGGAACTTAGCCGGAATGACAAAAGTTTTTGCCTTGCTTGTTTCGGCAATCGTTGTGGCTTTTGCTTTTGTATCGTGTGGCAGCGATGTGGAAACCGAGTACAAGGACAAAGTTTATGCTTCAGCCGTAACATTCGATTCGACAGCAAGCGACGGAACTGTGACCGTCACGATGAAGTCTGCGACGGAAGGGGCTGAAATTTATTACACCACCGACGGCACGACAACGCCAACCGCCAAAAGCACGAAATATAGCGAACCGGTTTCTTGTACCGCCGACATCACAATCATGGCAATTGCAGTCAAAAAAGGAATCCTGAATAGCCCTGTTTCCTATGCGAAAGTTTCCATTGCGGAGAAGAAAATCATAGAGCAAAAAGAAGTCGAAAAAACTGTTGAAAAAGAAGTAGACAAAAAGGCTGATGAAACTGCTCCGGCAGATGTAACAAATCTTGCGGCACTTTCAAAGGATTGCAGAGTTCTTTTGACCTGGACAGATGCTGCCGACAGCGATATATATGGTTATGAAGTAACTTATGCAAAAAAAGATGGAAGCCGTGTAGTTCTTCCTGCCCTGGACTCTAATGCTATTATAGTAGCAAATGGACTTGGCGGCTGCTATGTTAATAATCTTACAAATGAAACTGAATATACCTTTACAGTAAAGACTGTTGATACAAGTGGAAATAAAAGCGTAGGCCAGAGTGTTTCTGCAAAGCCACAGGCACAGGACGCTTCACAGGCTTTAGCAATTAATCTTTCAACAGATGTTTTGTATCATCAATATAATAATGGAACAACAAAAGTTACAGTTAATATTTCATTAACTTCCCCAAGTACTATAAAAAAAGTTGTTTATAAGAAAGACGGTTCAATAAATGCGAAAAAACTTCTTGCAGATACTACTGCAACAGAGGCAACAAAAGGTGTAGATGATAAAATCTGGTCTTTTGAAATGTCTGCTAATGATGAATGGTATAATGGTGTGTATACAATTGCGGCAATTGATGAAGCAGGCCGAGAAGAAGCAGAGCAGATTACAATTAAAGAATTTGATTTTACTGAACCGCCTTTAGTTACTGGTTTGACTGCCGAGTGCCCTGCTTTTGGAAATACTGTAACTGTAAGCTGGACTGCCAGTGATCCTGATATTGACCATGTAGAAATAAGTTATACATATAATGATGGAACGAGCGACAGTGCCGAGAGCGAAAAAGTTGTAGTTTCTTCCGGTGTAACAAGCAAGGACTTTACTGTAAAGCAGGAAGCCGAGGCTTCTGCAAAGACATATAAGTATTATGTATACTCTGTTGATGCTGCCGGTAACAAGAGCTGTGTAGTAGATAATTACCGTAAAAAACATATTGCAGCAAATATTATAAATGTTGCTGTTGTTTCTGGTGTTACTGCAGGCTATAAATTCCATGATACTGTAGAATACCTTCCGGTTGGAGAAACAGATGGTTCAGCTGGAACTACGGGCACTTATGTATATTTTGGAGACTTCCCTCAGACAATTAAAGACTCAAAAGTCATAATTGATAAAACAATAACAAAGACAATTGGAGACATTACCTATTATAAGGGAAGTGATGATTTCTGGTATGCAGAATGTTATGAGAATGCTCATGAAGAAACTCTCACTTATTCTAATTACTTAAATCCAAAAACTAGAGATAAAAATAGTATCCAGTACTTTAAGGCTGAACCAATAAAATGGCGTGTTCTTTCAGAATCTTATGATCATGATCTTAATCCAGAAACACCTGCAAAAAAACTTCTGCTTGCAGAAAAAGTCCTTAATTCAGGAATAAAATATGATCTTGATGGTTTAAATAATGGTAGTTATGGAAAAGCAAATGACTATATTTGTTCATATATGCGAAAGTATCTGAATGGATTAGCTTCCGGAACTTACGAGGATGAGAATTATAACGTAGAAAATAAAGGCTTCCTTCAGAGTGCCTTCTCGGCTTCTGCTCAGAATCTGATAGCCACAACTACTGTAGATAATAGTAATGAAACGTATGAGCCTTATGGAAAAACATGGTATGAAGGTACTGATAATACAAATGATAAAATATTCCTTTTAAGTTACAAAGATTTGGTAAATGAAAATTTTGGATTTGGTAGTAATGCCGGACAACAAAAATCAAGAGAAGTTGCCCCAACAGATTATGCAGTAGCAAATAATTTCCGTAATGATTGCAGTTGTTTTACTCGTACACCCACTTATTATAGAAAAAATGAGAATTATAATGATTATTATTATTTGGTAGTTGTACGTGGTTCAGGTGATATTCAAGAGCATTATACAAATGCTTCTGTAGTAGATACTTGTCTTGGCATCCGTCCGGCTTTGTGTCTTGAATAAAGCCAGTGGTTCTTTGAATATTGAAAATTGACCGTAAATCAAAGAGTTACGGTCAATTTGACGGGAAGTGCGGATTAATCGCGTAAAGTGTTAATCAGCACTTCCCTAAAATCACTCCATTCCTGCGGCAGCTTGTAGTGCCTTATCCCATGTTTTTAGAGGAAGGCCTTTTCGCCGAGCAAGTTCAAGATATGTGGCATCGTAGTAGGTGAGGTTTGAATCAAGGGCCGTTGAAAGAATTCTTGTGCGGGTTTCTGAATCTGGCTGTAAGTCAGTGTAAATCGGCAGTGCAGATATATCCATAAGAATTTCATCGAGCTGAACTTTTGAGATTCTTCCTGCTGAACCATCTTTTTTAGGCTTTACAGCATTTAAAAGGACATTGCCGATTTCGAACCAGAAAAGCTGTGGTACGATAATCTGACCGTTCTTTTCGATAAGGTCCTGAAGAAATTCCTGAGCCTCTGAACTTTCGTCGCTTGTGTAGCTGGAAAGAATGGCACTCATGAAATAAGATGTGTCAACTACGGCGACCGGGAGAGAATCTTCGATATTTCCTTCTGAATCAATCACGATGTGTCCTGCCTTTGCCATTATCGCAAGCCCTCATTACGCCAGGATTGAATCTGCTCCACAGAGACAGGATCTTTTTCGTTTTGTTTGGAGATTTTTTTGGAAACCTTCATGAGCCTCTGCCATGCTAGCTGGGCTTCGTTTGACTGTTTTTTTTGAGGACTCTGCATGACTGCAACATCATGACCGTTACGGGTAATCGTTACGACAAATCCTTCTTCTACCTTACGCAAAAGTTCTGCAAAGTAAGTTTTTGCCTGAAATGAGCCTATTGAAAAATTGTGATTGGAATTTGCGCTAGCCAAAGAAACCATACATGCCTCCTCTCTTGCCCCATAATATACCACAATTTTTGCAAAAGTCAACCAGTTTTCAGACCAGTTTTTTTTATTTCCTCCAGTAGTCCGGGAACAAGAAGATAATCAGATTGTAAAGCTCAAGACGGCCGGCAATCATTGCGAAACAGTACCAGTATTTGAGGAACGGACAGAGTGCGCCGTAATTTTCGCTTGGACCGAGCGCGCCGAACGCAGGACCGATGCTTCCAAGCATTGAAAGACTTGCCGTAAAACTGGTAAAGATGTCCAGCCTGCAGAATGTTCCCACCATGGTTGTGATTCCAATTAGCGCAAAATAGACGAAGGCAAAAGCCGCTACGTTGAACACAAGGTCTTTGCGTCCGGGCTTTTTATTCAGGCTGATTGTAAAGACTCCGTGCGGGTGCAGCATTTTGAGCATTTCGTTGCGGGCCTGTTTTTGCAGGACAACCCAGCGTATGATTTTAAATCCGCCCGAAGTTGAACCGGAGCAGCCGCCTGTAAAAAAGAGCAGAAAGATGAAGAATTGTGCGGCATAAGGCCATGTTGTAAAGTCAGCAGTGGCATAACCTGTTGTGGTCATGACGCTGGCAACCTGAAAACTTGAATAGCGCAGTGCCTTTGCAAAGGAACCGTAGTGGGGAACGAGAACGAGCGTAATCACGCCCACACAAATCAAAAACAGCGAAATATAGGCTTTGAGTTCCGAATTCTTTTTGACTTCTTCAAATTTGCCGGTTATCACATAAAAATACAGACTGAAGTTCACGCCCGCAAGAAACATGAATACCGTGCATATGATTTCGACTGCAAGTGAATTGTAAGAGCCTATGCTTGCGTTTTTTGTTGAAAAGCCGCCTGTGCCCAGCGTTGAAAAGGCGTGGCAAAGGGAATCGATAAAATCAAGTCCGCAGATTTTAAGGGCGATAAAGTGAGCCAGTGTGAAGCCCACGTACAAAAGCCACAAAGTTTTAGCTGTGTTTGCCATTTTGGGAGTAATCTGACCTTTTTCGGGGCCAGTACTTTCTGCCTTTATGAGCTGAAAACTTCCGACTCCCAAAAGGGGCAGCAGGGCAACTGTAAGGGCGATTACACCCATGCCGCCCAGCCAGTGCATCTGGCACCTCCACAGGTTTATTGAGCGGGGCAGGGATTCTACATCGCTGAAAATCGTGGCGCCGGTTGTTGAAAATGCGGAAATGCTTTCAAAAAGGGCATCATGAAAAGTTTTTATTGAGCCTGAAAGCAGAAATGGAATTGTACCGAATATGCTGATTGAAATCCATGCGACGGCAACAAAGGCAAAAACGCTGCGGACTGAAAATTTGAGCTTTGTTTTTTTGCCGAAGAAATAAAATCCTGTGCCCAGTACAAGTGAAGTCAAGAGGGGAATGGCAAAGCTTGAAATTACCTGCCTTTCACCTGTGGCAAAAGCCGTAGAAATCGGAAGCAGCAGGCTTAGTCCTACAATTGAGAGAATAATAAAAATCAGGCGGGCAAATATAAATATCTGGGTCATTTTTAAATTTCCTTTGAGGTTCAGTTTGCTACAGTTCCGTGCCGAATTTTTTCATGACGGTTTCATTTTCGTCGGCATTGATAATCAGAATGATTTTGTCTCCTGTTTCCAGCACTGTATTTCCGCCGGGAATTGAATAGGATTCTTCACCTGTTTTTTGCACCTGAAGGACAAGAAATTTACCGTTTTCGGCTATGTCTTTGAGAGCCTTGCCTTTGACTTCACTTTCTTCCGGAACGGTTATTTCGGCTATTTCCAGTGAGCCACCGTTGACTGAATGAATTCCCGTAACGGCTTCACCTCTTAAATGACTCATGATGCTGTCGATTACGGAGTCCCTGATTGGGACGGCAACTTCAATTCCGATTTTGCGGGCAACTTCGCCGAAAGCTGAGTTTGCAACAAGGGCTATGCTGTTTTCGACGCCAAGGGATTCGATGTAAGCCGCCATAACCATGTTCATTTCATAGTTTGGAGTGGCGCAGATTACAAGGTCGAATTTGTCAATTCCTTCTTCTTCAATAAAACCTTCGTCAGTCATGTCGGCGCAAAAGACCTTTGTATTTGGAAAACGCTCGCTGGCAGCCTTTGTGTTTGCTTCGTCTGAATCCACGATTACGAAATCCTGTGAAATTCTGGACTTGAGTCCGAAGAATTTTTTGAAGCGGCTTGAGCTTTCTTTTTTAATCAGCCTTTCCGCAACAATCATGCCGATTCGGTTTGCTCCCACCAGGGCGATTCTTTTGACATCCTTGAGCCTGGAACCGCAAAGGGCCAGCATTTCAGGCAGATCTGAACGCTGCATGAGCACGCCCAGACAGTCCCCGCCGCGAATGATTGTGGAGCCGCTGGGAAGTGAAGTTTCGCCTTCGGATTCAACATAGCCGACCAGAAAATGCTTTTCAGTCAGTTTGCGCATGTTCTGCAGCTCGATTCCGTCCAGACGGCTGTCTTTTTCTACAGTGACCCGTATAAGCTCGTAGTTTGAATTTTCAAATTGAAGGGAATCTGTGATTGCACCGTGCTCAACGGCCGCAACGATTGCTTCGGCAGCCTCAACGTCCGGGTGAACCATGAAGTCGATTCCGTACAGGTGGCGGTTTTCACCAGCCAGTTTGCTTGCGTGCTTCTGGTTGGCCGTGTTTGTGTTCATGTAATAGGCGTAGTTTCGAACCCTGGCGATTTTTAAAATGTTCGGATAGACTGAATCTACCAGCGAGCAGGTAATCATATTGACTTCATCGTTTGAAGTTACGCAGACAAGGGCGTCGGCACTTTCGATTCCGGCGTCTTCGAGGGTTGCTAGATTGTTTCCGTCGGCCTGAATTACGTTGCAGTCAAGGCGGTTTGAGGCATGACGCACTGTGGTTTCGTCATTGTCGATGAGTACTACATCATTCTTTCCATTTATAAGACGCTTTGCAAGCTGCACGCCTGTGAAGCCTGCACCAATTATTACAATTTTCATTAAGCTTATTTTAGCGTGTTGTTAAATTCTCTTCCACATGATAGTATTTTAAAGATATGAAAAAATCATTTTTTCTTCTTGTAATTGCAACTTTTTCTCTAATTTTTTCTTCCTGTGCCGGCAAAGTTTCAAAAGACGTCCTTCGCATGAACGTTTCTTCCGAGCCAGATTCTTTTTTCCCCTGGGAATCCGCTGCCAGCGACACGGCGGCAATTTACTACAATATTTTTGAAGGCCTTCTGTCATTTGATTCAAAAGGCAAAATCCGTCCTGCCCTCTGTGAGTCTTTTGAAATATCTTCCGACAAAGTTACGTACACTTTTCATCTTCGCAGGGGCGTAAAATTCCACAACGGAGCAGGCTTTACAAGCGCGGACTGCCTTTACACTTATGAAAATCTTGCCGGACTAAACGGTAATTCCCCCAGGTCAGATCTTATGGCCCGTTCAATTCAGTCTGTTTCCGCTCCAGACGAATACACTTTTGTAATTAAAACCTCTTCTCCTTTGGGCGGATTTCTTGCCCTCAATATTACGCCACTTCTTCCTGCCGGATACACAAATCATGCTCTTCATCCTGTAGGAACCGGCCCTTACAAATTTATTGAATATCAGCCCGGTGAAAAAGTCGTGCTCCAAAAGAACGAAAATTACTGGGACTCAAAAAATCAGGCTAAAATCCCCAGAATCGAAATCTATGTAATTTCCAGTGAAAAGGAAATAATTTCCGCCTTAAAAGAAAAAAAACTTGATGTGGGGCAAATGCTTTCCCCCGAAAGCGCAAAGCGTCTTGCAAAGAAATTCCAGATTTTTTCAGCGCCTCAAAATATGGTTCAGATTCTTGGCCTGAACAACACTTTTAAGCCCCTGAACAATCCCCTTGTCCGCCAGGCAATTTCAATGGCTGTCAACAAAGATGAAGTTATCGCAGGAGCCATGGGTGGATTCGGCACAAAACTTTACAGCAATTTTTCTCCGGTTCTGGGCGAATTTTTTAATGACCGCCTTGCAGAAATCTATCGCTTCGACCCTGAAGCTGCAAAACTCCTTCTTTCAAACGCCGGCTATTCTTCCGGCTTCGATCTGGAAATCACCGTACCCAAAAATTACCGTATTCACGTTGATTCTGCCGAAATTGTTGCCCGCCAGCTGCAAAAAATCGGAATTCGCTGCACAATTAAAAAAGTGGAATGGGCAGAATGGCTGGACCAGGTTTACACAAAATTCAACTATCAGGCGACCGTAATTGCCTTTGGCGGCAAGCTTGAACCTTCCGAAGTCTTGAGCCGTTATTATTCTTCGTACAAGCGCAATTTTACCCGCTACAACAATCCATTTTTTGACGAGACTTTTGACAAGGCCGAACACGAAACGGACCAGTTTAAGCGGGTCAAATATTACAAATACTGCCAGGAACTCCTTACAAAATCAGCTCCTGCCGTTTTTATTGCCGATCCAAATAATACTGTTCTTCTTCGCAAGGACTTGCATGGCTATGAAGTTTATCCGGTGCAATTTTATAACTTCGCAAAAATGTATTTTGACTAGTTTGGGCTGCTTGCATGAAAAAATATCTTTCGCTTTCATTTGATGACGGCCCCAACCTGGCCGGCGACTCAACCATGGAGCGCATGCTGGACATACTCCAAAAGCATGAAGTTCCCGCCTCATTCTTTTTAATCGGAAGCAAAATCTGTCAGGAAAATATCCCTGTTATCAAAAGGGCGTTTGAGATGGGCTGCGATATAGAAAATCATTCCTGGACCCACCTGCACATGAACCAGCTTAAAAAATCCGAGATAATCGAAGAGTACACAAAAACCGACCAGGCTATTTTTAAGGTTACCGGCAAAGTTCCGGAGTTTTTCAGGCCACCCTACATCGATGTAAATGACCTTCTATTTAATACCATAAAAACTCCCTTCATCTGCGGAAAGGACTGCCGAGACTGGGAAAGGGATTTTGGCGTTGAAGAAAGGCTTTCAATGCTTCTGGAAGGCCTGCAGAAGGACACGATTTTTTTGCTCCATGTTGATGACGGAAACCTTAAAACGCTGGAAGTCGTTGACCGGGCCATACCGATTCTAAAAAGCCAGGGATTTGAATTTGTAACTATTCCCTGTCTTTTTGAATTAAAGAAAATCGAAAAAGTGAACAATGGCCGGCTCTGGACAGTCGTAAGCAAAGACTCTGCATCCCCGGCATAACTGCACTTTATGTCGGAAATTGACAGTTTTGGATTTTTCAGATAATATTAATATAATCTTTAATATCCGGTACAGCTCTCAATGGAAGACCAGTTTTTTAGCAAAAAGGCAGAAATCCTCGTTGTAGACGATTCCAGCATGATTCTTTCTTTCATGCGCCGAATCCTCGACAAAACTTACACAGTAAAAACCGCCACTTCCGGCGAAGAATGTCTCGAAGCTGTAAAAGTCAGCATGCCAAATCTTATTCTTCTTGACATGCACATGACTGGAATTGACGGCCTTGAAACTTTGGGCAGGCTCAAGGCCAGCAGGGAAACTTCAGAAATACCGGTCATAATTCTTACGGGCGACCAGCACAGTGAAACTGAAATCAAGTGCCTTCGAGACGGAGCCGTGGACTTTATCTCAAAAAATCCCCTGGTTCCGGGAGTTGTCCTGCAAAGAGTAAAGAACATAATTTCACTTACGACCCTTCAGCAGAATCTTCAGGAAGAAGTAAACCGCCAGACCCTTCAAATCAAAGTCCTTACCCGTGAAATCACCGAGGCTCTTTCAAAAACTGTTGACGCAAAAGACCATTACACAAAAGGCCATTCCGCCAGAGTTGCAAAATATTCAGCTGAGATTGCCCGCCGCATGGGAAAGTCGCCCAAAGAGCAGGAAGAAATTTACTATATGGGTCTGCTCCACGATATCGGAAAAATTGCTGTTGCGGGGAGCATTATCCGCAAAAATGCCCGGCTCACCGAAGACGAGTTTGAAGAAGTTAAGGAACATCCAATGGCCGGCTACGAAATTTTAAAGACCATCACGGTCATGCCGAATCTTCCGCTGGGTGCAAAATATCATCACGAACATTTTGACGGAAGCGGTTACCCGGACGGACTCAAAGGCTATCAGATTCCTGAGGTGGCCCGGATTATTGCCGTGGCCGACGTTTACGATGCCATGACCAGCAAGCGCTCATATTCAGAAATCCGCCCTCAGCATGTTGTCCGGGCAGAAATAGAGCGATGCCGGGGCACATATTTTGACCCCGACATCGCTAATATCATGCTTCAAATGATTGATGAAGACACCGGCTATACAATGCGCGAGCAGATTTAGCGTCCTGGTCCCTGAGGTCTTCCGCCTTCCTGTGGTCCCATGTTCTGCCCTGCATTTGAAGCAGTGTACACATAGTTTGAAGTCGATGTGCTGAATGAAGTGCTGCTTGTTCCGCCTGAGATTTCAGGCAAAGTTGTGTACAAATTGTGGAATGCAGTACCGCCGCTTACAGTCACTCCGCTTTTGACAGTGTAAGTCGTGCCAGTTTTGATTTCTGGCGAAGAAAGAACCATAATCGAGCCGATGCTTGAAGGCAATTTATAGACGAAAACTACATTTCCGCTCGAATCGGTAATCGCCATAGTTGTGTTTGCACTTCCATAATAGCCGTTTGAAAGAACTACGGTACTTTGAGAGCAATTTTTCGGGGAGGTGTAATTGTTCGTTCCTAATCCTACGAGAAGGCCACCAGTAATTGAGAAAGGATAGCTGTCGCAGTCAAAAGCACATTCCGGGGTTGTCACGCCGATTGCGACGATTGTTCCGCCAGTGATTTTTATTCCGTTCGAGCCGTTCGCATCAATAGCGTCATTCTGAGAGCTGCAAGCATAGATTGCGCCACCGTTGATGTAAATTGAGCCGCCTGCGTTTATCGCATCGTCCGTGCATTTCAAAGTGATTGTTCCGCCATTTATTGTGAGGTCGCCCTTTGACTCAATTCCTTCTGGAGAACATTTTTCGCCGGTGCGTGTGTTTTCGTAAGGTGTTCCAGTTGTAGTGATGTCGATTGTGCCGCCGTTTATTTCGATGTATGGATTCGGTCTTGTCGCGCTGGTCTCGCTCAGGAATGTGCTTAATAGCAGAGAAGTGTTAGAATCCTCGTCATCGGCATAATTTCCGATGTAAGTTTCGCTTGATTTCCAATGCGCTGTGATTCCCTTTGCAACAGTGTTAATCGTGATTTTACCGTCGTTTATGATTACAAAGCCACAGCCTCGGTTCCACTGGACGGTCTGAGTGTCCTCATCTTCGTCCTCACCCTCAACTTTGATGCCAACGCTTTCGTCGTCGGTGATTGTCCCCTTGCCTGTGAGGTTAATTGTTCCTCCGTCGATGACAACTCCGTTCAGACTTCGCAAGCAGTCTCGTCCTGTTGTTCCAGCAATAGTTGAATTCAAGGTAATATTTGCGATTCTTATATAATCTTTTGAATAAATCGCGTGCTTGTAGCCTTTGTTCACGACTGACAAAGTGCCGCCCACGCTCGTGGAAGTTTCGCCTGTAAAGATGAGCGCGCCTTTTGCGTAAACCGAGCCTTTTTTGTCATCGTACATTGTTCCGCTCTGATTCAAAACGCGCGTGTCAGTAATTGTGCTTTCTGTTCCAGCCGGAATTACGATAAATGTTCTGTTTTGTGAAGAGAATCTGAGGGCAGGACCATAGCCAGAATCGCTGGTGAGATTTGCATTGTTCAAAACGACGGCCGCATCAGCCTTTTTGTTTTTGATGAAGACTGTGCCCGTGTAAGAGCCGCTCAAAACATATTTGATCTTGCCGCTTCCCTTGTATTGGAGAATCACGCCGTTTGAAGCCTCGTCAATTCCGTTCGCCTCATCTTCGAGTGTGTTTGACGAAAGAATCATCGTCACCTTTGTGTCGGAAATTTTTCCAAGCGACTGTTCTTCGCTAGTTGCCGTCACAGCATTTGAGGAATTCTCGCCGATGCAAGCCGTAACAGTCGTTCCATCAAAATTGACATAAACAGTGCCGTCAGCCACGAAATTTTCGTACAAATCAGCCTGAATTACAGCACTGGCTTCGGCATAATCCTCGCAGATATAAGTTTCTGCCGATGAAGTTTCATCCTGAACAGTCGTTCCTCCAGTTGTTGTTACAGTCTGGGTAGTCGAGTCTGATGAAGAAGTTGAGTTTTCTTCATAAGACTCTGCGCATCCAATCAAAAAAGCGACAGCCACTGCCATAAGAATCTTTAAAAAGAGTTTTGTCTTTTTCATAACCTGCCTCCTCGTTCGTGATTATGAGTCTATTGCGTAGTCTATTGCGTTTCCCCGTTAAAATCTTGAATATGCACTAAGACGAATCTAAGAAAAGGCTTATTTTATCCTCACTGATTTTTTATTTTATTTTTGAACTTTCTGGCATATAATTTTAATTAATTATGAAATTATTGAAGACTGTTTTTTCCGTAGTCTTAATTTCTCTTTTTATGATGCCAGCTTTTGCTGCTCCTGGAGGCTCCCCCGGTGGCGGTTCTGGCGGGGGTGGTGGAGGTCGCTCTTCTTACGGCGGTTCACCTGGGGGACCTGGCGGAAGAGCAGGAGGTCGTTCTTCTCCGGGAGGTTTTGGCGGCGGACATGGCTCTGGCTCTTCAACAAGTCCTGCAGCTCCGGGAAAATCTAGGGAATCAGGCACTCCTCCCCCAGGTTCCCCTGCTCCTGGCGGACAATCTCACTCAGCATCAGAATCTTCTTCACCATCCATAATGAATTACCGTGGCACCAGAAAAATCGCTAACAACGGGGAATTTACCATGCAGAGCATAAAAAGCAAGCTTGAAAGCGGTGATACTCTCACTCTGGAAATTCATTTCAATCAGGGCGTGAATTCGTTGAGTATTACAGACGAGTCTATTTTTGTTGGCGGTAAATCAGTGCCATCGGAACGCATGACATTCAATAAAAAAGGCGACACCGTAAAGTTTACAGTTTCGTCTGAGAATAAATATTTCTCGCTTCTCGTTCAGCATATAGAAGCTTTTGACGGAACAAAAATCACTCCTGTTGAAATAAAAGATATTAAGGCAGGCTCTACGATAAAGAATCTTGCGAAATAACGGAGGAAAAGATGAATAACATTGACAGTAAAAATGTTAAAATTCTGGTCGTAGAAGATGACAAAGGAATTTCAGATTTTGTAATTCCAGAACTGGAACATGAAGGTTTTAAGGTTTGCCTTGCTGAGACCGGGCGTGCGGCTCTTGAAAAATTTGAGCAGGAAAATCCTGATTTGATTTTGCTCGACATCATGCTTCCAGAATTAAGCGGGCTTGAAGTTCTTCGCCGAATCCGCGCAGTTTCAAATGTTCCTGTTATTCTGGAAACTGCCCGTGGCGAGACAATTGACAAAATCACCGGGCTAAATTCTGGGGCGGATGATTATATCCCCAAACCTTTTGAAATCGAAGAATTACTGGCCCGAATAAACGCTCTTCTAAGGCGCGTAAATTCAATGAGATCAAATGAAGACAAAGTTTCAGTGCGCGCTCTTACCCTTAATGTTGGCAGAATGAGTTGCTCTATTGAAGGAAATGAGATTGTTCTTTCAAAAACTGAGTTTCTAATGCTCAAATGCTTTGTAGAAAACCAAGGTAAAGTTCTTTCTCGTTCAAATATCATCGATGAAATCTGGGGCAAGGGGCATTTTATTGATGAGAATACCGTTGATGTTTATGTTGGCTACCTCAGGTCAAAAATCGCCGAGCATACAAAGGAAGAATACATAAAGACCGTGCGCGGAACTGGCTACATAATGGGATAACGGAGTTTTTGATGCGGATAAAATTCTTCAAGTCATTTTCAGCAAGACTTTCTCTCAGATACATGTTCGTGCTGACCATTGCCGTTGTCCTTCTTTCGGTATTTTTTCTGCTTTTTACGCGGTCACTGGTTAATAAAAATCAGCGGATAGAGCTGGAAATCTCCGAAAAAACTGTTTTCAGGAGTTTTGAGGAATATCGTGCCTCAGCCGAAGACAAGGCAGACTTTATGAGAACTCTCGATTCAATTCCTGGAATGCCTTATTACATAACATATACCGTCTATGATGTGAAAAATTCGATTTTTCTTGCAACAAATGACCCTTTCCTTCCTTATCTGGAAGATTCAAATGGGAAAGTAATGCACTATTTTAAGAAGAACTATTTTTTCGATGGAGATTTGAACATCATTTATTACGCAAAGCGACATTCTGATTCAGAAAATGACATTGTAATTGCGACGGCGATGAACATGGACAACAACGCAATGGCAGAAATGTTCCAGAACCTGCCGTTCGCCCTGCTTTTCACAGTGATTCCGATTCTTGCATTTTCGTTTTTAACTTCACTTTTTATCACTAAAAAAACGATTAATCCTGTTGTAAAAATCACGAAGGCGGCTCAGTCTGTTACTATCGAAAATCTTTCTGATTTGCTGCCGCTTTCTGGCACTGATGACGAGATTGACGAGCTTTCAAAAACCTTCAACTCGCTTTTTTTACGGCTCAAGCTGGATTTTGAGCGCGAAAGACAGTTTTCAAGCGATGTTTCGCATGAACTGAACACTCCGCTCACGGTAATTTCAGGACAGACGAACCTTCTTCTGCGCTGGGGCAAGGACAATCCGGAGCAGCTGGAAAAATCCCTGAATGCAATCAAAACAGAATCCAAGACAGTGCAGGCAATCATCGCAAATCTCCTGCAAATTTCCCGGCTCGAAACCGGAAGAATCATGCCACAGATTTCCCAAGTTCAACTTTCAGAAATGTTCAGGTGGCTCTCAGAAGAATTTGCCGAAATCGCACCACAAGTGCAAATCATTTCCGAAGCAAACGATGTCCAGCTCAACACAGACCCGGAAATGCTTCACCAGATTTTAACGGTACTGATTTCAAACAGCGTAAAATTCGCCGGCTCTGACTGCCAGATTAATCTTCGGGCAGTACAAAACGAAGGCCGCATACTCATCGAAGAATCCGACAACGGCCCCGGCTTTTCCGAAGCAGCCCTTCCCCACATTTTCGAGCGATTTTACCGTGCCGATGAATCCCACACAAGAAAAATTGCCGGGTCAGGACTCGGACTTTCCATCGCGCAAGCCCTTTGCACCGCTTTAAACGCAAAAATCTCCGCCTGGAATCAACTTCCAAGCGGAGCCTGTTTTTCTATCGAGTTTCAGCCTTAAGCAATGCTAATCTGAATCTTGCGGGGAGCTGCTTCAGCCTTGCGTGGAATCTTTACGGTCAATACGCCGTTTTTGAATCCAGCTGTTACAGCCTCTGCATCGATATCCTTTGGCAAAGTAAAGCTGCGGCGGAATGAAGTGCGGCGGCGTTCACGAAGCAGGTACTGCGGTTTTTCCTCTTTTCCATCGTGTTTGTCATGTTTGTCGCTCTTGTCTTCAATCTGTTTGGCCTCAGTTTTTTCAGAAGAGATTGTGAGTACGCCTTCGTTAAGCTCAAGGCTTACGTCATTTTCAGTTCTGCCGGGCAAATCCATGTCGAGAACGTAAGAATCTTTGTTCTCAGTTACATCAACATCCGGAACATTTGAAGAGCTGCAGAGTCCGTCTGCTCCGTAGTAATCGTTGTTGAGCCAGTCGTTAAAAAGTGAAAGTGCGTTCATATTGTTCTCCTTCCTGAGCTTGGTCAGGTATTATATGTAATTTATTTTGAGGAATCTTTGCGTTTCCCCATCAGGCTTTCGTCTGACACTAAAGATATAGCAAAAAGCGTGCCAACTTTTTATTGAATCAGGAATTTTGTTTATTAGGAATACAGACTTCGCAACATACTTGCTTGGAGCACTCAAAATGCTCAACTGGAGCATTTTGAGTGAAGCTGCCGCGGGGAGCTAATCCCTTGCACATGAAAAATTGATACACTGTGTCAAAATATCTTTCGAAATTGTGTCAATATTACCCAACTATTTTATTCTTTTTATTTTTTATGTTTCACTTTGCCTTTTCGCCAAATTTTTGTTATCTTTATATAGTGAGCATTTCAATTGAAAACTTTTTGACTAACTTTCTCAGGACTTACCCGATTCCTTTTTCTGCAAAGGATCTTCTTGCCATGCTCTGCGGGCTCGGGCATAAAATCACCCTAAATGAGCTGGTTGATTTTTTGGACAATGATCCCCGTGCCTTTACCCTGCAAAAAAAAATGTACATAACCCGCTCGGGGGCTTTTACCAACCAGATTTTCAGTTTTGTTCCCAGCCAGCGCGAAGTTGAGCAGAAGGTTTTTGTTCCCGGCGACAGGTGCATGCCTTTTGTTGACCTGGACGTTCTTTCCTATTCACTTTCCTTTGAATTTTTGGGGCAGGAACTTCCCAAAAAAACTTTTGATACGGACTGCAATACAGCCCGCGACATGTTCTGTCTTTATGGAGACGAATTTTCTGCCCAGTACATCAGTTCAGATCCTGCCTGCAGGGACTTGCACATTGCCGAAAACAATTTTGAGCTTCCTCTAAAAATGAGCCTTACAGGCATTTCTCTTGAACCGATTTTTGAAAAAGTTGACTTCAAATATGGTGACCGAATCCTATGCCGTGTTTACGACTGGGACAAAGGCTGTATCGAAGTTATTCCAATATTAACCCACAAGCTCAATCCTTTTCAGGTCAGCAACGAAGACATGGAAAGGCAGAAGTGGTACGAAATCCTTGAAAAAGCCCTTCTCGAAAGCTTTGACACCATGGGGCCATGCTCAAGCATTGAAGAGCAGCTGGCCAATGTCTTTTATGAGCATCGAAAGGAACTATGCATTCCTAACTGCGGTTCAATCCACGAATTTCTTGACCTTTCCAAAAAAGTCGGGCTGGAACTTTTTGGCGTCGAAACAAGGCTTTGGTTTAAAGGTAAGGATGTTCCCGCTGTAGGCAAATGGAACGAAGGTCTTTATGTCGATGACGGCCGGGCCATTCCTTTTTTTGCTCTTCCAGACTTTGTTATCGACTGTTACATCAAAGACCAGATGTACGAAAAAAAAGACAATATAAAGGAAGTAATCGAAAAGATTATTCCCAAAGAACTTTCCCTCTCCAAAGAAGAAAAAAAAATGCTCGCATTGCAAATCGAGAATAGAAATGCTATACTTCGCAAGCAATATAATTGGTTTGCCGACTTTGCGAACGGTTCCTTAAGGCATCGTGCGCTCAAGCTTTTTGGAGAAGTCGGTTCCCTTGTTTTTGAACTTGACTGCGACAACAAAGAGCTGGACATGCTCCCTCAGCAGGAACTTGTCACACTTTCCCAGCTGTACACGCACATATCCCGAATCCTTGAGATTCTTTCTGCTGATTCCGAATGCGAAGAAGAAGAAGCGTGTGCAATGGAGCTTTCTCTTGAAGGCATGGAAATGAACTTCGAGGACATAAAACCGCTATTAATTTCGGCCTTAGATAAGGTCAAAAAGAATAGATTTAATGTTATCTAGCAGGTGGCGTTCAGTTGAATAAAAATCTGGGCAAGAGCATTAAATTATCTCTGAACATTTCCGCTGGGACTTTCAGAGATTAAAAAAATTACTCTTAAAAGGTAGGGTTTTATTATGAACAGTGTAGGTATTGCAGCTGTTGCAAAGTCGATCCGCAGTCTTTCTATGGACGCGATTCAAAAAGCTAATTCAGGTCATCCGGGTTTGCCAATGGGCGCTGCTGAAGCGGCTGCCGTTCTTTATGGTGAAGTTTTAAAGCATAATCCGGCTAATTCAAAATGGGTAGATCGCGACCGTTTCGTTCTTTCTGCAGGTCACGGCTCAATGCTTCTTTACAGCATCCTGCACATTGCAGGCTACAAAGTAAGCATGGACGACATTAAATCATTCCGTCAGGTTGGTTCAAAATGCCCAGGTCACCCGGAATACGGTGATACAGACGGCGTTGAGTGTACAGGTGGCCCGCTTGGTCAGGGTGTTTCAATGGCTGTCGGTATGGCAATCGCAGAGTCAATGCTCGCTGCCCGATTCAACACTGCAAATCACAAAATCGTAGACCACTACACATATTCTCTGGTTGGCGAAGGCTGTCTTCAGGAAGGTGTTGCTTCAGAAGCTTCTTCTCTGGCCGGAAACCTCAAACTTGGAAAACTCATCGTTCTTTACGATCAGAATAAAATTTCTATCGACGGATGCACAGACATCACTTTCACAGACGACATCGCAAAACGCTACGAAGCTTACGGCTGGCAGGTTCTCAAAGGAGACATGTACGATGTTGAAGGCATGGTCAAGCTTATCAACGAAGCAAAGGCTTGCTCAGACAAACCTTCTTTGATTATGCTCAAATCTGTAATCGGAAAGGGTGCTCCAAAAGAGAACACAGCTGACGTTCACGGAGCACCATTGGGCGTTGACGGCGTTAAGGCTGCCAAAAAAACTCTCGGCCTGCCGGAAGACAAAGATTTCTATGTTCTTCCAGAAGCATACGACTTCTTCAAGGAAAAGGCAAAGGATTTCGCAAAGGCAGAAGCTGACTGGAACGCAGAGTTCGCTGCCTGGGCAAAAGAAAATCCAGAGCTCAAAAAACAGTGGGATGCTTTCCACTCAGACGCTGCTACAGCCGAAGTTCCTGATTTTGAATACAAAGTCGGTGATTCATGCGCTACCCGCGACGCTTCGGGCAAAGGCCTCAACATGATTGCTGCCCGCTACGGCAACCTGGTCGGCGGTTCAGCTGACCTTATGGGACCAAACAAAACCGCATTCAAGTCTTATGACGAAGGCACATATTCTGCAACAAACCGCAAGGGCCGCACAATCGAGTACGGTATCCGTGAATTTGCAATGAGCGCAGTTTGTGCAGGTATTTCATTGCACGGCGGCTTGCGTCCATTCTGCGCAACATTCCTTGTATTCGCAGATTATCTCCGACCTTCACTCCGCGTTGTTTCTTTGATGAAGCAGCCTGTAATCTACGTTTTCACACACGATTCAATCTACGTTGGCGAAGACGGTCCAACTCACCAGCCAATTGAGACAATGACTTCATTGCGAGCAATTCCAGGCGTTCAGGCAATCCGTCCTGGCGACCCAGAAGAGTCAATCGAAGCATGGAAAATCGCTTATGCTTCAAAAGATCATCCTGTTTGTATGGCTTTCACTCGACAGGCACTTCCTGTTTACGAAAAAGCAGACAAAAACTGGAAGAAAAACATGGCTGAAAAGGGTGCATATGTTGTTCAGGAAGGAAGCGCAAATCCTGACATCACAATCCTTGCAAGCGGTTCAGAAGTCAGCATGGCTTTGGATGCAGCAAAACTGGTCAGCGGCAAAACAATCCGCGTAGTTTCTGTTCCAGATTTGAAGAAATTTGAAAATCTTTCAAAAGCAGAGCAGAACGCTATCATCGGAAATGCAAAACGCATTGTCTGTACAGAGGCTGGAATCAGCATGGAGTGGCTTCAGTTCACTTCAAAAGAAAACTGCTTCTGTCTGGATAACTTTGGTACATCTGGCCCGGCTAAGAAAGTTGCAGAGTTCTTCCATTTCACAGCGGCTGATTTTGCAGAGATGCTCAAAAAATAAAAAAAACAGCCTTGCGGGTCCCAGCGACGACAAAAATCAAGGATTCTCCCCTCACGGGGGCCCCCTTAATTTTTGTCTGCGTCCCACAAGGCTGTTTTTTTTAAATTTATTTGCTTAGCTTAAATTTCCAGATATTTATTTCTTATTTAGATTTCTTTTTATTCAGTAAGTATCCTGCCGTTAGGAATCCGATTCCTATTAAAATCATGGCAAAGCAGAAAATCTGGCCGGTTGAGATGTTTAAAAGACTTGTGTTCATGTAGAGGGGGGCGTTTGATTCTGCTGCGATTCTGTAGCCTATGTCTGCGTCCGGCTCGCGGAAATATTCGATGAAAAAGCGGAAAAATCCGTAGCCGATTGTGTAAAGTGCCACTAAAAATCCGTCAAACGGCTTTTTTTTGTGCAAAAGCCAAAGTATTGAAAAAAGAACCAGCCCTTCAAAAATTGACTCGTAAATCTGGCTTGGATGGCGGGGTAGATTCACAAGGTTCGTACTTGCTTCCATGCCGATTTTGGCCATAAAGTCCTGAACCCATGCTTTGGATGCCGAGAATTTTTCTGCGTGTGGAAAGACTATGCCCCAGGGGGCGGTGGTGATTCTTCCGTAAAGCTCGCCGTTCATGAAGTTGCCGATTCGGCCGAAAGTATAGCCCAGTGGAATTGCCGTGCTCATTGAATCCGCCCATTTGAGGAAGGAAACTTTGTTCTTCCAGCACCAGAATAAAACTCCTATTCCGCCACCAGCGAAGCCTCCGTGGTAGCTCATGCCCGCCAGACCTGTGAACCTGCCGTTCTGAAATGGCCAGAAAATGAGCCAGGGCTTTTTGAAGTAGAGACCAGAAGTGTCGTAAACCAGGGTAGAAAAAACTCGTGCGCCTATCAAAAGAAATACGATTCCTGTGGCAATAAAGCTAAAAATGTCGTCTTCAGTGGCTTTTCGGATTGTGCCGTCTGCATTTACGCCGTCCAGGGCGCCTTCGCGGAGCAGTTTTTTGAGAACCCAGAAGGCTGTGGCAAAGGCAAAAATATACATGAGACCGTACCAGCGCAAAAGGCTCAGAACAGGAAGCCCAGGGAAAATTTCCGGGTGAATCCATGAGGGATAATTAATATATAATGGAAAAATCATAATTTGAATCCTTGCTGGGCAGCCTTTACCAGACGAGACTTGAGCATGATGTTTTCATTTTTGAGCTGGGTCAGCTCGTATTGCTGGGTCTTAATCATTTCGGCAAGTTCACCCACGCTCAGAGCTCCGCTGCCGACTAAATCTTCAACGTAAGACATTTTTGCCGAGTAGTCGTCGTTGGCTTCTTCTGTGGCTACATCGAATGTTTCATCGAAGGAAAGTGACTCTCCCTGCATGATTTTTTCGGCAATTCGGAAGACTGCCTGAGCCAGCACGGAATTGGGCTTGTAGACCGTAACAGGCAGGCTTGAAGCAAGGGCTTTGTCCTGCATTGAATCGCGGTACATTACGCCGAGGGATTCAACTTCCAGCCCCAGATACTGCTGGCAGGAACGGCGGATTTTTTGAGCTTTGTCTGCATCTTTTGGCTCGTCAATCATGTTCATGATGAGTCGCGGTTTGAACTGGGCAAGACGCTTTTTGAATTTCATGCCGTTTTCCGGATCGATTTCAGTAATTTTTTCGATGAGTTTTGGAATGTAAAGCCTTTGAAGGGAAGCTGAATCGTTGCGAAGTTTGTTTATGAATTCAGCCGCTCTTGTTCCTTTTTTGAAGGTTGCCGCCATGAGACGGAAAACTGCGTTTTTAAGGAAAAGATATCCGTTCAGTGTTGCCGTGACTGTGGGAGCCGTAACGATGATTCCCTGTGGAGAAGTAAGAAAAAGGTCGAGGATTGTAAGGTGAGTGCCTGCTCCCAGGTCCACGATAAGGTAATCGGCGTTGACCGAGTGAAATTTTTTAATCAAGGCATTTTTTTGAGCAACTTTAAGGGCGCTCAGTCCTGGAATCTCAGAGTCACCGGCAATGAAGCTGACATTCTGATAATCGGTGGGCATGATGATTTCTTCAAATTTTGACTCGCCGGTTAAGAATGTGCCTATTCCCTTTTTGGGAGAATTTTGTCCGATAACAAGGTGAAGGTTTGATGCGCCCAAATCCAAATCTGCCAGCACAACTTTTTTGCCGGCCTGACCGAGTGCGATTGCTAAATTGGCGGAAAGAAGGCTTTTACCGACGCCGCCTTTGCCGCTTGCCACTGGAATAATCTGCATAAAATTCATTATATCATAAGATTCTTTCTTTATAAAGATTGATTTTTCTTTTATAGAAACATAAAATAGAATTAATATGAAAAATTATTATTCAGTCATGAAACGTGTCAATTCAATTCTTTTGATTTTTATAATAGCGCTTTTTGCTTCTCAGTGTTTTGCCCAGTCTGCAGCTTCTTCTGCTTCTGAAAAGTCAAATAAATCCCGACAATACATGGAAGTAATGAACTTCGTCTTTGATTTCGTCCAGCAAAACTATGTTGACGAAGTTGAGGCACAGGTTCTTTATGAAGGTGCGCTTAAAGGCATGATGGAAGCCCTTAAAGACCCTTACACTGTATATCTTGACAAATCAAGTTTCAGGAACATTAAGGATACTACTTCCGGTTCTTTTGGTGGCGTCGGCCTTCAAATTTCAAAGCCGGTCGAAACAAGCCCAGAAAAACCTGCCTTTGTTGAAGTTGCTTCCCCTGTCGAAGATACGCCGGGCTTTAAGGCCGGAATTCTTGCCGGGGACTTAATCATTTCCATTAACGGCACGGACACTTCTACAATCACAATGGAACAGGTTCTGGACATGCTCCGTGGAAAGGTTGGCGAAAGTGTTGATCTGGTGATTCGTCGTGGAAAAAACATGGAATTCCCTGTTACCCTCGTGCGTGCAGTCATCGAAGTTCCTACCGTAAAATACGGCATGATTGAAGGAACAAAAATCGGCTATGTCCGCCTGATTGAATTTACCCCTCAGGCGGTTGAACGGACTCAGGAAGCCCTGGATTCCTTCAAAAAAAGCGGAGCCACCAGCCTGATCATCGATTTACGTAACAATCCGGGTGGCCTGATTACAAGTGCAGCCGACATTGCAGACAAATTCATTGATAACGGTCCGATTGTCTCAACAAAAAGCAGGCTTTCTTTTGAAAATTCAGTCTTTACCGCCACAAGCAAAAAGACCACGGTGCGAAACATGCCGATTGTCGTCCTTATTAACAAGGGTAGTGCTTCAGCTTCAGAAATCGTGAGCGGTGCTTTAAAAGACAATCACATTGCCTACCTTGTTGGTCAGCGCACTTACGGCAAAGGTTCAGTTCAGCAGGTTCTGCCTCTTTCTTCAACCGACGGCCTCAAAATCACTATGGCCCGCTACTACACTCCAAGCGACGTGAACATCGATAAAATCGGAATCCCGCCGGACAGGGAAGTTCTTTTCCCGGTTTTGAGCGAAGAAGGTGAAAAGCAGTATCTTGAGCTTTACAAGTCAACTGAAATTTCAGATTTTGTTGACGGCCGCTCTGATCTGAGCGAAAAGCAGATTTCAGATTTCGCAAGAAAATTAAAGAAAAAATATTCTGAGATTGACGAATCAAGCCTGCGCAAGCTGGTGCGCAACGAAGTCAACAAAACAAAGGGCACTATGCTTTACGATTTGGACTATGACATTCAGCTCAACGAGGCGATTTCAATTCTTCAAAAAGAAAATTTCGCAAATCTCATAAAGAATACGAAAACCCTAAAGGAACTTCAGGAACTTGCAGTCCTTGAAGAAAAATCTGAATCCAAAAAATAAACTGTGCGACAGTATATTTCTCAAAAAAATCTTGATGCGCAGGGGCTTCTCACAATAATTGGCAAGGATTACCGCTATCTTCGCAACGTGCTCCGCCTGTCGGTCGGGGACATGATTCACGTGCGGCTTGCTGATGGAACCTTACAGGCCATGACCGTGTGCATGATTGACGAAAAAGGCAAAAAAATCACCCTTCAAGTTTGTGACACCCTTGAAGCAGACGGGGGCGAAAATCAGCCTGAAGAAACTGAATCAATTGAATCCACGGAATTCATGCTTTTTATGGCCGTTCCCAAATCCTCAAAATTCGACTTGATTGTCAGACAGGCAACTGAGTGCGGCGTATCCAGAATTATTCCAGTCCAGACTGAATTTTCCCAGGATGGCGGTGAAAAAATGAATTTCCGTTCCCAGCGTTTTGAGCGGATTATAAAGGAAGCCCGGCAGCAGAGCGGAAGTCCTGTAAACACGCAGCTTGAAGACTGTCTGAGTCTTGGTGAAGCCGCTTCTTTATGGAAAAGTGAAAGCGAACTTCTTGCAGAAAGTGAAAGTCTTGCCCTAGTTCTTTATGAGCGAAATGATTCTACCGTTACGATTTTTGAGGCAACGGACAAAATCCGCTCTTCTGGCTCTGGCCTTAAAAAAGCCGCCATTTTCTGTGGAAGTGAAGGGGGAATTTCACCCGGGGAAATCGAAATTCTGCGGGCTGTCGGTTTTGTTCCTGTTCATTTAAAAACAAATATTCTTCGCTGTGAAACCGCTGCTCTTTATGGAATTGCTTCGCTGCAATCTCTATTGTAAACTTATCTTAATCTGTGCTAATCTGTGAATGTTAAAAAGGTAGAACAATGACACGAATCGAATTACTTGGCGTGCCGGTGGATGTATGCCGTCCTGAAAATCTTGAAGAAGAAATCATGAAAATCCTCGAAAAACCTGGTGCAAAACAGATTGTTTTTCTTACTGTCTGGGATTTGCTAAAGGCGAGAAACAAAAAAAAGGATTTTGGTGAGGCCTTGCGTAATGCTGACCTGATTCTGCCTGTTTCAAAAAGCATTTTGAGGGGAGCCCGTTTTCTTAAACTTGAAGTTCCTGTCCGCTACAATCCATTTAATGCCGTAATTCAGATTCTGAATGCCCTTGACCATCACTATAAATCACTTTATCTGCTTGGTGCCCGCAAAAAGACCCTTCAAAAAGCCGAGCATAACGTTCATGACACTTTTAAAGGCCTGCGAATTGTAGGACGCTACGTGGGATATTTCCCAAAAAGTTCAGAGCCGGACGTAGTTCAGGCCATTTACAAGGCTTCTCCGTCTCTTGTAATTGTAAGTGAAGGCATAAAAGAAAAAAATCTATGGTCCTATCACAGAAGGGAAAGGTTTTCATCAAGCATTTTCCTTTATTACCATGACTGCATCGGTATTTTTGCCGGCCGAATTCGCCGTGTAAGCGAAAAAACTTTTGCTGCCGGCAAGGAAATCTGGAGCGAAATAGGGCACAGCCCCATAAAAGTCTTTTTGATTTTCCCCTACATGCGTTACAAGCTTCTGCTCGTGTTCTACAGGCTTTTCCGCTACGGCAAAAAGTCAAAGTCAGAAGCCGGCATCTATCATGTAGAAAGCCTGGAAGGAAAAAATGCCTGACTTTTGCATGATAATTTCTGCTTCCCTCGAAGACGTGAACTTTGTGCGCAGAAGAATTCAAGTTCCTGTCCGTTATGCTGCTGATTTTTCAATACTCCGGCGTAACGCAGATTCCTCTGACGATTTTCAGGTCTTTATCTCAGGGGAGCTGATAAATCAGGAATTTCTGGACATTGCAGAAAAGAATCGCTTTTCTTATGCCACATACAGCAATCTTAATGAACTTGAAAATCTTGTCCTTAATTTAAAATCCCAAAAAATTGACCTTCCTTCCTGTAATTTTCAAAAATTCTGTGAAATCAGCCCGGCTTTTGCCAGTCTGGCCGGTTCTTCCCCTGTAATGCAAAGATTAAAAAGTCAGATTATTCAGATTGCGGCTCTTGATCTTTCCGTTCTGCTCCTTGGCGAAACGGGAACAGGAAAGACTGTGATTGCCCGTGCAATTCATGAGCTTTCTTCCAGGCGAAACAAAGTCTTTAAAGGTGAAGTCCTGGCGAATATGAACGAAAGCGTCATTGAGGCAAAACTTTTTGGTGTTTCAAAGGGTGCTTTTACGGATGCAAAAGAAATTGAAGGTCTTTTTGAAGTGACAAACGGCGGAACTGTTTTCCTTGATGAAATCGGCGACATTTCAATGAATATACAGACCAAACTCCTGCAGGTTTTAAGCGAGCATGTAATAAACCGAATTGGTTCCCACACGGACATTCATGTTGACAATCGAATGATTTTTGCAACGAATGCAAATCTTGAATCAAAAATTAAGCAGGGAACATTCCGGGAAGATTTGCTGTACAGAATAAATGACGTTACTTTGACGCTTCCACCTTTGCGAGAGCGGCTGGAAGATATTCCTGATTTGTGCCGTGAGATTCTTCGCCGTGAAAAAATCAATAAGGAAATTTCGGATTCAACACTCAAGGCTCTGCAGACTTTTTCATGGCGGGGAAATATCCGCCAGCTCGAAAAGTGCCTGAAAGCTGCCGGATTAATTCACTGCCGTGGGGAGATCATTGAGCCCTGTGACATTCACCTGTAGAATTTTTGCCTGCAAGACCTGCCGCCTTGTCAAAAACTTTTTCGATGTATTTTGCCTCACTTTCACTCAGACTTGCCCTTGAAAGCACGTCCAGCCAGAATTTCTGCATGTCATCCCTGCCGGTCACCTTGAAAAAACCGATTTTTTGAAGGCTGTCGGCAATTTCCGTGACGGTTTTTCCAAGACGTTCAAGTGAAACTGGCGTGTAGCCGGGAGAAACTTTATTTTTGCCGTCAAGGAATTTCCGGAATATTTGATATGATATAATCTGGACTGCATGGGAAAGATTGAGTGAGCCAAATTCATCGCTGGATGGAATTGTGACTCCCATGGTGCATTCGTCCAGTTCTTCTTCTTCAAGGCCTGTCCGTTCATTGCCGAATACAATGGCAACTTTACCGCCATTGGAAATTGAATCTGAAGTTTCTGCAAATTCTTCGGGAAGCAGAAGTTTTCCGCGCTTTTTTCCGCGTCTTCGGGTTGTACCGGCACAAATGGCACAGTCTTTGGAAGCTTCTGTTATTGAGTCGTAAAATTCTGCCTGTTCCCAGATTGGAGCTGCATGAATTGCAAGAATCCTGACCCGTTCTTCGTCAAAATCTTCTTTTTTACCGACAATTCTGAGGGTTTTGAGGGAATTATTTGCCATTGCCCTGCACACGGCTCCCACATTCCGGCTTTCTTCGGGGCGGCACAAAATTATCACGATGTTGGAAAGATTCATGTAAAGAAGTCTACTTTTTTTGATTGATTTTGGCTACAATAACTGCCGATATTAAAAAAGACTTTAAAAAAAACTAGACGAAATACCGATTTTTGGTGTATCATATATAGACTTGTAAGAAAGTTTAAATTGAGGTAGGTAGCATGAGCAACAACAATGATCTTGTTCCGGGATTTAACTATGAAAAAGACGACAGTCTCAAAATTAGCCTTGAAAAAATTAACGATGTTGATAATGGCCTTGTAATTTTTTTGAACGGCTATATCGATACTTACAACTCAAGTTTTTTCCAGAAGAGAATTTCTAAAGTTGTAGAAAGCGGATTTGTAAATTTGATTTTCAATTGTTCCGCCCTTAACTATGTTTCTTCTACAGGTATTGGTTCTTTTACGGCTTTCCTCAAGCTTATCAAGCCAAAAGGCGGCGACATCGTTCTCCTCGAAATCCAGCCAAAAGTATACGAGGTATTCCAGCTCTTGGGATTCTCTCAGTTCTTCAATATCAAGGATTCTCTTCCGGACGCAATCAATTTCTTTAAGCAGGGTGCACCGGTTGCAGAAAGCATCTTCCCAAAAATCTTCAGCTGTCCTGTATGTTCTAAACGGCTCAAGGCAACCCGCGCAGGTCGTTTCCGATGTTCAGAGTGCAAGTCAATCCTTGCCATCGACCAGCACGGTCAGGTTTTCCTGGGCTAAAATTCTTACAGAATATTTCAACCACTTCAAAAAGAAGTGGTTTTTTTTATTCATTCGTGTTATCCTTATTGTATAATGAAACGTGCTCTTTATTTTGCCGTAATTTATTTGGCATCGATGTTTGTGGGAACTGTCATTTTCGCAACCCTTTTCATGTTCAGCTGCAATCTTAACATGTTTGTTACGGGGCTGCCGGTCTCTTTCTTTTCATTGAATTATTTCATGACAGGCATTCTTCTTTCAGTTCCTCTTGTATGCATACTGATTCAGATTCTTCTTATTCTTTACATCATACGGCATCCGGGCTGTCAGATTATCTCGCTGATTATTTATGCAGTTTTCGGGCTCCTTTCCTGGCTTGTTTTTATTCCCGCGGATTTAAAGCTTATTGCCCGTTATGAGTCAGACGTAGTTTCATGCCGGGTCGAAGCTGCTTCCACTGGTGTTTTCCGAAAGGAAGCCAACGGCGTTTACTATTACACGCGAATCAATGAAGATGGAAGTGCCGACGGTCTTTTTCTTGACACGACCGGTTATCTTGGCCAGGAAGGAACCGTAGTTCCCCTTTTTGACATTCCCGTAAAAAACGAGTCGGCTTTTCCCTATTCAGATATACTCATCAAAAATTCCCTGCAGCCGCCTGTTCTGGTCACTTATCCGCTTTCTGTTTACAATGCCCTGCTTACGGCTGCCCAGTACAGTTCTTCCCTGGGATTTTTGTCCTGGCTGGCATTTGCTTCCATTGGGCTTGCCCTGCTTACGGTCTATGGAATTCAATTCATGAGTTCCTGGAAACTTGCCAACGTGACTTTTGTAATCTGCTTTGCGGTTGGAATTTTATTCATTAATTACCTCTATTACATGAACATCCTTCCTGACATTTTAAAAGAGGTTGCTGAACGGCTGGCAAATTTTACAGGCTTAAAAGATCCTCTGATTGTCCTGATTAATATAATCATCGCCTTACTTTGCGTCGGAATCGGAATTTTTATGGGTATTTACCGGCTCAGGAGCGGACTGGCTATGGAGAGCGAAGAATGAAAAAGACAAGTATCATAGTTTTGGTTTATGCAGTTTTTGCTTTTGCAATCTGTCTGCTGATTTCTTTTTTAATGAAGAATGTTCCGATTCTGCTTCCTGGTGAAGAAAAGTCTTATGTCATTTGCCGGGGTTTTTTGTTTTTCTGTAAATTTTTTCCTTCTCTGGTTTTCAGTTCTTTTTTGATTGGCTGTGCCATTTCCTATGGAAAAGACGCTGAAAAAGCAAAAATCAAGTATTCTCCGCTGATTATGGCTCATTTCAGGCGCACTATGATTGCTTCGATTGTAATCGTGCTTGTAGTTTCCATGATTACCGAAGTTTTCATTCCTTTCTTTGAGCAAAGACAGTCAAAGGCAAGACTCAAGCCAATCCTGTTTTCTGAATTCATGACCTTGAGTGAAGATTACTTTGCAAAACAGCAGATGAATCTGGCATTTGAGTATTCATACAATGCTCTGCTTTTAAATCCAAAGGACCAGAGGGCAATATATATAAATGATCATGCTGCCGCGGAATTAAATTCCTTAAAAATGGTGCTGGATCGCCCGGAAGAGCCAAAATTTGTTTTTACGCCCGTAAAGGAAACAAGCGGTGAAACAATTACTTCACTTCTCAGAAAGGCAAAAGCCGCTGCAGAAAAAGAAAACTGGTTTGACGCCCACTACTATGCCTATCTTGCGGTTCAGGTTGGCGGTGAAAAGGACATTAATTTTGAAGATGCCAACAGGCTTGCAAGCGAGGCATGGAATCATCTTTTTGATCCCACAGTTATTAAAGAAACTGACGAGCAGATTTTGTTCCGCAAAAAGCGTGAAGCATACAAAACTTTGATTCGCGGTGACAATATCGAAGCATATTATCAGTTCCTTGAGATTGCCGCCATTTCTGATGTGGCTGCCCGTGATCCGGACGTTTCTAAATTTCTTGAGATTGCAAAGGATCGTGTTGAAAATCAGTGTTTCTTTGTTGAAGAAGTCGAAAATCTGCGAAGGTTTGAGTCTTACAACAACGTTTATTTTGCCGTGCCTCATGATGACGGTTCTAAAGATGTTGTTTACATTCGGGGAATTACGCCGGTTAAAAATTCGGGCAGAACAATTCAATATCTTCGTGGCTTCACATTGTTTTCTTATTCAAAAGAAGGGCGTTTTGAGCGTTCGATTTTTGTTCCCTATGCAAAAATGCTTTCCGAAAAGGCTTCTATGTTTGATGAAGGTGCAAAGCATTATTTCGGCATTAAAGACGAATACAAGAACGTTCCCTACCTCATGCTGGAAAGCATTGCCAAAAATGACCGCACCGGTAGAATCGCACCGGTTTACGAGTATGACGCTGACTATGTAAAAAAGAACGAGCCTTTTCTGAACAACTATTTTGTACTCGGTCTTCCCATGAAGGATTTTAATCTTTTGTGTGATGCAATGGCTGGTTCCATCAAAATGAATCTGATTTCACTGATTAAATTTTTACCCAAAACCCGGGAATATGGCTATTCTTACGAAGTATATAATTCTGATTTCCTGCTTAGAATCACTTATCCGCTGATTGTGCTCATTTGCTGTATTTTTATGGCCTGCATGGCATGGAACTATAGGCTCAGAGATTCCCAGCTTTTCAAATTCAAGTGGATTTTTCTTATACCGGCAATTACGATAATCTTGTACTTTGTGCTTGAGTGCGGGCTTTATGTCTGCCGCATTTTGAACTATGCCCTGGTTGTAATGCTTGGGGCTGGGGCTGTTTACGTGAGCGTTTCAATACTTGTGCTTATTTTTGTAATTGTGTGCTTTGATTTTGTCTCACGCACTGCTGATTAATATCAAAAAAGGGCTGCCCAAAAAACTAAGCTGCGATGGTCACTTCGACTAAGCTCAGTGACCTATGCAGCAAACTTTTTAGACAGCTTTTTTATGATCTAGTGATTATTCTTCGATTTCAACCTGTTCGATTCTTGCGCCGAGGGAGCGGAGCTTTTCAACCAGATTTTCGTAACCTCGTTCAATCTGATAGACATTGCTTATTTCACTTTCGCCTTGGGCAATCAGGGCTGCAATAACCATGGCCATGCCTGCACGTACATCTGGAGAAACTAATTTGTCACCATGGAGGGTGCAGGGACCAGAAACTACGGCACGATGGGGGTCACAAAGAGTGATTCTTGCTCCCATGGAAATGAGCTTGTCGACGAAGAACATTCGGCTTTCAAACATTTTTTCAAAAATCAGGACGGTGCCTTCTACCTGAGTGGCTACAACTGTCATGATTGACGTTAAGTCTGGCGGAAATCCTGGCCATGGAGAGTCGTCGATTTTTGGAATCATGCCGCCCAAGTCTGTGTTGACCTTCATTTCCTGGCCAAGTGAGACTGTAAGTGCATCGCCTTCGATTGTCCAGCGGATCCCAAGCTTGCCAAATGCAACTCTAAGGGGCCGCATGTCCTTTGGATTTACTCCTGTGATTGTAATCTGGCCTTTTGTGGCTGCTGCAAGACCAATATAGGAACCGATTTCCATAAAATCAGGGCCGATTGCAAAGTCTGTGCCGTGAAGTTTTTTTACGCCGTCGATTTGAAGAATGTTGCTGCCGATTCCTGTGATTTTGGCTCCCATGGCTACAAGCATGTTGCACAAATCCTGAACATGGGGTTCGCTGGCAGCGTTATTGATTATTGTGCGACCTTCTGCAAGAACGGATGCCATAAGGGCGTTTTCTGTGGCTGTAACTGAAGTTTCGTCAAGGAAGATGTCGGCACCCATGAGCTTGTTTGCCGTAAATGTGAAAGGTCCCTCGACTGAAATTCGTGCACCAAGTTCCTGAAGGGCCAGAAAGTGGGTGTCTACGCGGCGACGGCCAATTACGTCGCCCCCTGGAGGAGGCATAACGGCCTTTCCTGTGCGGGCTACAAGCGGGCCTGCAAAAAGAATGGAAGCACGGATTTTTTTGCTGAGTTCTGCCGGAATGTCTGAGCTGCGGATTAACGAAGCGTCGATTTTCCATTCGTGCTCACCTATTTTTTCGACGCTGGCACCAAGAGCCTGCAAAATCAAAAGCATTACGCCTGTGTCTTCAATTTGCGGGATATTTCGTAAAATTACAGGTTCTTCGCTCAAAAGAGTGGCGGCAATACAAGGAAGAGCCGCATTTTTGTTTCCGCTGGCGGCGATTGTTCCACGGATTGGAATGCCGCCTTCAATTTTATATTTATGCATTTTTCCCCTCAAGTTTAATATTTTCGCATAAGTTGATTAAAATTTCTACCGCTTTATTCATTTGTTCCAGACTTGCCCATTCAGTACGAGAATGATAATTATGTCCGCCAGTAAAAATGTTGGGGCATGGAATTCCCATTTCTGTAAGCCGGGAACCGTCTGTTCCGCCGCGGATTGGGGTAAAAACTGCCTCAACACCTGCATTTTTGTAGGCCGTGACAAGATTTTCGATAATGTCTGCCCGATTTTTGAAGCCGTCCTTCATGTTGAGGTATTGCTGAGTGTGGAGCACCTGTGCCTTTCCGCCAAAAGAAAGAGCTGTTGAATCTGCAAGGCTTTCCACAAGGGCTTTTCGTTTTTTCATGCCCTCTGAGTCAAAGTCCCGGAGAAACAAAACGACCTTCGCGCTTTCAATTGAGCCTTCGATTGTCATGGGTGCGTAAAATCCCTCGTAGCCAAGGGTCGTTTCGGGTGCTTGGTTGCGCGGAAGATTTGTGACGAAATTTGAAGCCATTGTGACAGCGTTTACAAGCTTACCTCTGGCCGTTCCCGTGTGAGTTGAGACGCCCGTAAAGACTATTTCGCTTTTAAAGGCGTTGAAACATTCAGTCTCGAGTTCGCCGATGTGGCCCCCGTCAACCGTGAAGGCATATTTGGATTTTATTAGGTTCAGAGGAACATTGTCCATGCCGTGACCAGTTTCCTCATCGGGCGAGAAGCAGATTTCGATTTGTCCGTGTGGAATCTGTGGATTTTTTGCAAAGTATTCCAGCGCAGTCATTATTTCGGCAAGTCCTGCCTTGTCGTCTGCACCAAGAAGTGTCATTCCGTCGCTTGTGATTATGGTCTCGTGATTTTTTGCAGCCTGAGCCAATGCAGGGTCAGATTCAGGATTTAAAATGTCGCCGGAAGCAAGGGCGATTTTACTTCCATTGTAATTTTTGTGAACCTGTGGCCTTACATTTTGCCCGCTGACTTCTTCTACCGTGTCCATGTGGGCAAGAAGGCAGAATGATTCAGTTTGCTTACACCCGGAAGTGGCCGGAAGCATGCCGTAAACGTAACAGTTTTTGGTGACCTGCACGTTTTTTAGCCCCAGAACCTTTAATTCGGACTCAAGGATTCGGGCCAGATCAAACTGGTTTGGAGTTGAAGGCTGATTACCCTTGTCAGCAGAAGTGGAATCCGATGTGGTCCAGACCTGAACATATCTTAAAAAGCGTTCCAAAAGTGAAGAAGTTAATTCCTGAGAAATCATAAAATGAGTATATCAGAAATCCAGCAAGTTTTGAAAGGAAAAATGCCGCACTTATGGACTTCAGGCTTTTTTTGAACCTTTGAGAATTTCGATTATTTCTTCTGGTTTTTCTGCTTCCAGCATGGCATTGCGGACATCCTGGCGCATCAAAGCTCCGCTGAAGGCTGCCATTGCCCGCATGAGTGGATTTGCTCCGTCAAAAGGAGAAACCAGCATGACGATAATTTTGGTGGAATTGCCGTCCATGGAATCAAATTCTGCGCCTTTTTTACTGATTCCGATAGCCACACAGGTTTCTTTAACGCCGTTTGTCTTTGTGTGGGGAATTGCGATTCCTTTTTCAAGGCCCGTGCTTCCTGCCGCTTCCCTTTCTTTAAGGGCTTTCATAACTTCCTGACGGTCGGTTACATTTCCTGATGCTTCGAGAAGATTCAGCATTTCCTCAAGAACTTCATCTTTTGTGACTGCCTTTAAATTGCATGAGATGCATTTTGTATTGAGGTAGCGCTTGATTGAGTTTGTGACCCGGTTTTCGGGGCAGACAAAGCCATATTGGAGGGACTCGGTATTTTTGAGGGCAGAAAGAGAGCGCATTGATTTGTCCAGGCGGAGCATGATTTCGTAAAGTTCGCCTTTGACAAAACCCATGTCCTTTTCGTCTGTTTCGATTACAAGCTTTGAGCCTTCTTCAAAAAGGGAAATTGCCGTATCGCCACGGCGGGCAGTGCAAATTCCGTCCGTAATGTTCATCATCTGCACGTAAAAGCCTTCTGAGCGCAAGTCACGGTAAAGAAAATCCATTACAAGATGTGTGAGTTCCTGATTGTAAAAATCCCATTCAAAAAGCTGACTTTCGGAAGAAGAAACTTCTTTTTTGGTTCCGCGCCCTTTGATTGAAAGCGACACGTTGAGGATTGGAGGGGAGACCAAAGTCGTTACCAGTGTCATAAGAATTACAACGCCGAACAAATCCTGAGTTACGATTGGAAGGCCTGCCGCATCATGAGCCGTAAGACCGATTCCTGCGATAATCAAGGCTACTTCACCACGGGGAATCATGCCGGCACCGATTCTAAAAGCGCCCTTGAGGTTGAATCCAAGACCCAAAGCCGGAGCACCGCAACCCAGAAGTTTTGAAAGAATTGCAATGACTGTGTAGATTCCGCCACAAATCAGGACATTTTGAGAGAAAAGTTTGGTTACGTCCACGCTCATGCCTGTGACGGCAAAAAATAGGGGAACAAAGAATTTATAAAGGGAATGAATCTTTTCCTGAATGACCGGGGCAATATCTGTGCCGGAAAGGGCAAGACCTGTTGTGTAAGCTCCGATAATCATGGCAATGTGTTCCTTTTCAAAAAATCCTGCAAGAAGGAAGGCCACGCCCAGTGCCGCAATTGAAAAATCTGTGGCTCCGCCAAAAAATCTTACGAAGCGGGCAATTTTTTTGGAGAGAAGGATGAAGACTACGGTTGCTGCCAGCCATATTCCAAAAGCCTTGAGGGCAATGATTCCGATTTCACCGCCAGAAAGAGATTTGCCGGTTCCCAGTGCGGCAACGATTCCCATTACAATGGCAAGCAGTACGATTCCCAAAACGTCATCGAAGACTGCCGCCGCAAGAATCGTAACGCCTTCCGGGGAATCCATTTCCTTTTTGTCGCTTAAGATTCGTGCCGTAATTCCTACAGAAGTTGCAGTTGACATGATTCCAAGGAAAAGACATTTTACGTCAAAAAGGCCTGAACATTCGATTCCCAAAACCGGAAGAATGAACATTGCGCAGAGGGCTCCAAAGAAAAATGAAATCAAAACTCCGCCGATTCCTATGATTCCGCCTGAAACAGAATATTTGATAAAGAGAGAAAGGTCGGTTTCAAGGCCGGAAGCAAAAAGCAATATAATTGAAGCTATTTGAGCGAAAGCGTACAGTTCCGGAGAAACAGCCCCCGCCAGAGATTCACTTACGCCAAAAAGTCCGTGGGGAAAGCCTGGAAGTGCGATTCCACCAAGGGCAAAAGGGCCTATTATGATACCTGAGACAAGCTCCCCCAAAACTGAAGGAATCCCGAATTTTGCAGCGATTTTGCCGAAGATACGTGCTGCAAATATAATGACCGCAAGCTGAAAAACCAGCTCCGTAATGATTTCTGTGATATCCATAAGATTTTTGACTCCAAAATCACGGAAAGCCGCATTTTATGCCAAAGCCTTCCATTGAGCGACTATATTATCAAAAATCTGAAAATATTGTAATAGGCTTGAAAAAAATTGTTTTTTATTGAAATTTCTGCAGAAAAAAAGACTAGAGTTCCCAGAATTTTGCAGCTTCAAGGAGAATCCTGCTGCCTATCCTTAGCTCTGAGCAGAAAATAGTGTCAAAATCCGCGGTAACGGCTTCCTTGCCGTCCGTGTTGCTGGTCTGAACCACAAAACGGGTTTTGCTTCCTAAAAATTCTTCGGATAAGATTGTGCCGCCCAAAAGAATTTTGTCCGCAGGAACAAGACTCTGCTCGAACCTGCTTGAATTGTGGGCGATTTTGAACCATTCAGGGCGAATCATCAGGTTCTTTCCGTCTTTTTTAATGAAATTTGCTTTGCCTACAAAGTCGGCTACGAAAGCTGTTTTAGGCTCAAAGTAAATTTGTTTCGGGCTGCCTTCCTGCAAAAGCTTACCTTGATTTATGACGGCAATTTTTGTTGAAAGGGAAAGGGCTTCTTCCTGATCATGGGTTACGTAAATTGTCGTGATTTTAAGGCGCTGCTGGATTTCCTTAAGTTCTTCCCGGACTTTTGTACGCAGTTTTGTGTCCAGTGAAGAAAGCGGTTCGTCCATAAGCAGAAGTTTTGGCTCCAGAACGAGGGAGCGGGCCAGGGCCACACGCTGCTGCTGACCGCCGGAAAGTTCACTTGGATAGCGTGAAAGAAGACTTTCGATTCCCAGCGACTGTGCTGCTTCTTCGATAATCTGATTGAGTTCTTCTTTTGGCTGAGTTTTTTGAATTTTAAGGCCGTAGGCTATGTTTTGTGCCACTGAAAGATGGGGAAAAAGTGCATAATCCTGAAAAACCATGCCGACTTTGCGTCTGTTGATTTCGATTCCGGCCTGATTTACCCCGTCAATAAAAATTTCACCTGATTGCGGCTGGAGCAGACCTGAAATGAGCCTTAGCAGAGTTGTTTTGCCGCAGCCACTTGGGCCTAAAAGCGTGGTAAAGCTTCCTTCCTCAACTTTGAGGGAAAAGTCACTTACGGCTGGAGTGTTTCCAAAAGAAAAAGATATATTTTTCAGTTCAAGTTTTGCTTTCATTTCACATTCCTTTTTTTGCGGATGAACATTATGACTTTGCCAGCGACCAGCACGGCGAAAGTCAGTGAGGTAAGTATCGTTGCCAGAGCGGCTGCCTTTCCCCATTCGCCCTGCTCAGCCAGATTCAGTATTTTAATTGAAGCAAGCGGGGTCTTAAATGAGATTAAGAAAATTACAGAGCTGATTGTACCAACTCCACGCACGAAATCATATATAAATGAAGAAAAAATTCCGCCCCTGCTCAATGGAAGCAGAATCGTGCCCAGAACTTGAATCTTGTTTGCCCCGAGTGAGCGCGAGGCATCGTCCAGGCTGCTTTTGATTTGAGAGAAGACGGTGGAAATAATTCTGTAAGAGAAGGGCATGAAGGCGACGGTCATGGCAATCACAATCATAAGGGATGAAGCATGAACATGAAGGAAATTTGAAGACAGCGAGAGTGCCAGTCCGAAAAGGGAGCCTGGAACAGCCGCCGGAATCTGAATGCAGATGTCTACGTATTTTTTGCATGGCAGGTTTGTCCTGGTGACAAAGAAAACTGAAAGGCTTGCCAGCAGAGTGCTGAAAATTGCGGCAATGAATGCGAAAATGAGGGAATTTGCCAGTTCACGGCCGAATTTTCCAATTGTCTTGAAGTGGTCTGCTGTAAGCTGGGTGTTTATGCCCCAGAGCTTTTGAAGCGAACCGATTATGATTGCGGCAAACTGAGCCAGAATCAGCAGGGAAATTAAGAGGCAGAAAATAAAAAGCAGAATCCGTGTGATTGCCGAGGATTTTTTTTCGGGCAAAGGGGAAACTTTTGAGCCCAGAGTCGCGAATTTTTCATTTTGCCTTTTCATGAATTTGTGCTGGGCCATAAAAAGCAGGACCGATGGAAGCACAAGCACAATGCCAAGAACACAGCTGGTTCCTGCTGAAATCCATCCTGTGAGCTGGGTGTAAATTTCTACGGCAAGCACGCGGAACCTTCCGCCAACAATCATTGGATTCCCAAAGTCACTCAGAACAGAAACTGCAATGAAGAGAGCTGCCGAAATTATTCCGTTGATGCAAAGCGGAAGCGTAACTGTAAAGGCTATGCGCGCTTTTGAGGCACCCATTGCCCGGGCCGCCTGCTCAAGACTTGGGGGAACGCGTTTTAAAACCTGGGCGCAGATTAAATATGCTATGGGAAAAAAGCAAAGAACCTGTGCAATCAGAAGTCCCCTAAAACCGTAAAGACTTACGTCTAAGCCTAGAAGTGTGCGGGTAAAAAATCCCTGTCGCCCAAACAGCAGGATAAATGAAAGTCCGCCGACAAAAGGCGGTGTCATAAGATGGAGTATTGGGATGAAAGAAAAAATCTTTTTAAAGGGAATGTCGGCTTTGACCACGGCGTAAGCAAAAAGATAACCGACTATGACTGAAAGCGTTGTGGAAGATACGCATTCCAAAAGTGTGTTGAGCATGGCTCCCTGCCATACTGATGAAGAAAAAACCGAGACAAAATCCTTTGGGCCGGGAGAAGCCAGAACGCAGAGCAGGGGAAAAACAATGCAGACCGTGAGAATCAAAATCACGGCCGCATAGAGAAAATGTATCTGCTTTATTTTATTGATTTTACCCATTGATTCAGAACTGCTGATTTTTCATCGGAAGCTTTCTGTACATCATAGTCGATTAAGTCAATATCAGCAATCGGGATGCTTCCTTTTACGGCCTTTGCTTCTGGATTTACCGGGGGCGTGAAAGTAAATTTGCTCATTAATTCCTGAGCTTCAGCAGAAAGAATGAAGTCCACGAATTTTTTTGCCGCATCAGTGTTTTTGCAGTTTTTCAGAATTGATACGCAGTCAACGTCACCGGCAGACTGGGGGGGAGCAATTGGAGTGACGTTAAATCCCTGGGCATTGTATTTTGCAAGGGCATGCAGATATGATACGCCGATGGCATATTCGCCTGTTCCAAGAAGTTTTGCCGGTGCACTTCCAGAATCAGGGAACTGACCGACATTTTTTGTAAGGGCAATGAGATAGTCCCAGCCTTTTTCGTTTCCGAGCCTCTGAAGCTGAGTCTGCACGAAAATGTAGCCTGTGCTTGATGAAGAAGGATTATTCAGAACAATTTCACCCTTGAATTTTGAGTCGAGCAGATCATCCCAGGTTTTTGGAAGGGGAGTTCCTGGGAACTTTTCTTCAAATCGCTTGCTGTTTACACCGATTCCCAGAGTGAGTACGCAGAATCCGGTCCATGTGTTGTCTTTGGAAACTGCATATGAAGGAAAGTTTGCTGCAAGTGGAGAAGCGTAGCTTTCAAGGGCTCCGGCCTCATCTGCCTGAATATGGTAGCTTGAAGCGCCACCAAGAAGAATGTCGGCCTGTGGTGAAACTTTTTCGGTAATGACACGGTTTATAAGTTCGCCTGTCGTAGCTCTAAGATAACTGACTGGAATGCCGGTCTTTTGGGTGAAAAGTTTTGTGAGTGCTTCCGTTTCTTCATCGTGGATAATTGAATAAACACGAAGTTCCTGATTTTGAACTTCTTTTTTACAGCCTGAAAAAACAAGAAGGCTGGTGACTGCTGCGATAAAAAGTGATGATTTTTTCATGAGACCTGCTCCAAAATAGTATATACCTAGTAATTTAGTATGAAAGAGATTTTTGTGCAAGTATAAAAACTGCTCTTTAAAAATAAAGTTTTTTCCATTAAAATTGCCTTATGGAAGAAAAAATCACTGAATCTGAAAATGAACAGCCTCCAGTAGGCCCCAAAACAGCCCTTGTCACCATTATCGGCCGTCCTTCTGCTGGAAAGTCAACTTTTTTAAACACCGCTGCAGGGGAGCCTGTTTCAATCGTCAGCGCCATGCCTCAGACTACCCGGAACGCAATCCGCGGTATCGTCAACACTTCTCTAGGCCAGCTTGTTTTTGTTGACACACCGGGCTACCACGATTCCGAAAAGAAAATGAACCTCAAAATGCGTGGAATTGTCGCCGACCAGCTCAAAGATTCAGATTTAATTCTTTACATTATCGACAGCACCCGGAATTGCGCCGAGGAAGAGCGTCTTATTGCCGAGCTTTTGGAAGGTCATCAGGACAAAATTGTAATTGCCCTCAATAAAGTAGATTCAGCAAACCCGCTTCGTGAGCACGCACGAAAATTCATCAAGGCTCATCTGCCGCAGGTTGCAGAAAGCCGCATCTTTGAAATTTCCGCAAAAAATGACCAGGGAATCAACGATGTTTTAAAAGCACTTTTTGACATGGCCAAGGAAGGCCCTCATCTTTACAGCGAGGAATTTTACACAGACCAGGAAGTTGATTTCCGCATTGCAGAAGTTATCCGTGAGCAGGCAATTAACCGCCTGGATCAGGAAGTGCCTCACGCAGTTTACGTTCAGATTGCCGACATGGAAATGCGTTCGCCCACCAAAATGTGGTGCCGTGCCTTTTTGTGCGTCGAAAAGGAAAGTCAGAAAGGAATCGTAATCGGAAAAGGCGCGCAGATGATAAAAACAATCCGCGTAGAAAGCATCAAAGCTCTCCGAAAAATTTTCGATTACAAGATTGATTTGGATTTGCAGGTAAAAGTTGACAAAAACTGGCGGCAGCGGGACGCCACCCTTAACAAACTTTTGAAGTAGATTCTATATAAAGCCCGCAAGCGTGGACATTCGATACAGAGCCCGAAAATGCTTTTGAAAATGGCGCGAAGGAATGAAACGGCTTACGAAAACAGTCAATTTGTGCTGCCGCGGAAGCGGCAAACGTATATAGTTACAAGCACAAATTGCCTGTAGCATGCGAGCATGCGATTTCGATAAGCCGTTTTCACGACTGGAAGCCATTTTCAAAAGAAATATTCAGAAAAATTATCGGATTTCCACGCTTCCGTCGGCGTGTGCGATGAATGCAGTTGGCTTCATTTTTGTGAAGAATCCGACTTCAACCACGCCCACGATTTTTGCGATTTTATCTTCCATTTCAACTGGATTTACCGGGGCTTCCCAGGTGCAGTCCAAAATCTGGTTGCCGTTGTCTGTGATTACAGGTCCGCATTTTCGAACGCCCTCACGCAAAACGCATTTTGCTCCCAGTTTTGCCAAAGCTTTTTCAACAGCCTTTCTTGCTCCAGGAACAATCTCGACAGGAAGCGGAAATTTTGTGCCCATGTGAGTCACTGATTTTGACTCATCGGCCACGATTACGAGCTCTTTTGAGTTGTATTCAACGATTTTTTCGAGAAGGTGAGCAGCCCCGCCGCCCTTAATCAGGTGATTTTCTGGGTCGATTTCGTCTGCACCATCAATTGCAAGGTCAAGCTCGCCGTCGATTTCACGGTCATTGAGGGTGTAAACAGGAATTCCCAGGTCCTTGCAGTAATTTTCAGTCTGGAAGCTTGTGACAACGGCCTTGATGTCCTTTAAAGTGCCGTCTTCGATTCGCTCAGCAAGCCTTTTTACGGCAGGAAGGGCAGTGCTTCCAGTTCCCAGGCCAATCTTCATGCCGGAGAAAATCTTTCCCTTTTCAATCAATGTGTCTACTGCTGTTTTTGCAGCCAGTGTCTTCTGTTCGCTTTGTGTAAGTGCCATAGTTTCCTCTATTTTACAGTTTTAAACAATTTGTATTGTTCTTCGCCCTGATATTTGAGCATAGTGTAGCCGTTGTGAACCTTGCAGCCTGCCTTTTGAGCCCTTGCCATAATCGGCGTGACTTCAGGTTCATAGACTATATCGTAAATCATTTCTGTGCCAGCAAAATCGTAGAACCAAAGCGGGTCATTTTCGGGATTTGAAGGCTCAGAACTTCCCATGCCCTTTGACGTGGTCTGAATGATAAGGTCGTTGAATTTTTTGAGGGTGATGATTGATTCTGCACCCAGTGGCGCATATTCAAAGCCATACTGCTTACCCAGAGTGCGGGCCTTTGCAATCGTGCGGTTGAAGATGCAGGCCTTGCCACCCATTTTTTTGACGGCGTAGGCGATTGCCTTTGCAGCTCCACCGGCACCAATTATGGCAACCCTGGTTTTTTTAAGGTTTTTAAGGCCGGTAAATTCAAGGAGAGCCTTTGTAAAGCCAGTGCAGTCTGTGTTGTAGCCAATCCAGAGACCATTCTCGTTGATTACGGTGTTGCAGGCTCCGATGTCCTCAACTTTTTTGTCAACGGAGAAAAGACTCTTGATAATGTCTTCCTTGTGGGGAATCGTGACGGAAAACCCGTTGATGCCAAGTTCACTGGCAAAATCAAAAGCCTCGCTGGCTTTTTCTGCCCTGAAAGGAATGTAAACGGCGTTCTTTTTGGTGCGGACAAAGCGCTCGTTGTGAATTTTGGGGCTGGAAGTGTATTTAAGAGGCCAGCCTGTAATTCCAAAAAGCTTTGTCTCTGAATCAATCTGGTGAAAATGATAGATTTCTTCAAGAGTTTTGGGGTCAGTGTGACCAATATCAGAAAGATTTAATTCCAGGTCTTCCGGTGAAGTGTAGGTAAGGTAAGAGTGGAATTTTTCGGCAAGAATGCGTGTTGGAAGACCGAGCGGCCCCATGGCGCAAACAATCTGGTCTGAATCCTTGAAATTCTGCATTTCCCTGTAAAGGTTTGTAACGTCCTTGAGCGAGTGGGGCATGAAGGCAATCTTTGGAATCTCAAAACGTGAGCCGTGCATGGAACGGAGTTTTTCACTGATGTTTTCGACAGGATTTTTCATATCATGGAACGAACGGATGATTTTTGTTCCGTAAGCCATGGCCGCATCCTGAAGCGAAGAAATGTGAAAATCTTCTTCAAAGTCAACGTATGCAAAATTTTTTTTGGAATCTTCGTTGGCAAAAGCGAGAGCGCGGGCAAAAAGCATTGAGCGGGAAGCTTCACCTTCTGAAAATTTGCCGCCGTCAACAGTTCGCCGGATTGTAAGAATGCATGGAATTTCAGCTTTTGCCGGAAAATCGCGGATATTAAGCTTTTCGTCATCGTCAAGCAAGTCAACGCGGAGCTCAACAAGGTCTATATATGGGCGGTATTTTTCGATGAGGGCCAGATCTTCTTTTACTGTGGAGGCCGTAAGACAAAGGCAAATAAGTGATTTTGACATAAAACCATGATATAAAAATTTCAAGGCGCAATCAACGGCCTGGGGGCTTTCCGGGGTTCGGTAACCCTCATTCCTCCGCTCATTTCATTCGCTATGGAACGGCAAAGCCGCCCCTACAATCCCTGCGCGACATTTGGTAAAAATCTGGGATTTTTCAGTTATGTTACTATTTACATAGGGAGCGACGGCGGAGCCGTAAAAAGTCGTGAGACGACTTTTTAGCGAGTCTCGGAAAAATCTATGATTTTTCCGTTGTGTTTCTATTGACAGTAACACAACTTCATGTTATTGTTTCTTTAGATAGTAACACAGGGGCGTTGCGGGGACTCCCGCAGAGGGGGTAGCGTAAAAGCAACGCTTTGGAGCGAGGGGGAGACTTCCCCCTTTGGAGGATTTTATGAGCAGGACAGATTCTATATATTTTTCACTTCCATCGGACAGGTATACGCCGTTCAGCCTGGCACGCAAAATCGGTGCGACTGCAATTTTGGAGAGTGCGAGCTTTGCGCGTGGCAAGGAACGTTATTCAATTCTTTTGCTTGAACCTGCATTCCGCATCGTTCAGGACGAAGAGGGCGTTGCATTTTTGATTGACGGCCGCCGGCTTCCATACAAAGAAAAGAACACGACCGGCGAGACAATTGCACCGGGGAGCCGCGTTCTTCATACGCCGGATATTCTTGACGCGCTTTTGTACGTTGCCCAGCAGAATGACACCAGCGTTGTTCACGACGAGGACGGAAATGAAACTCCAAACTCAATCCCGGTTCCAACCAGTGGCCTTGGCTACCTGAGCTACGAATTTTCTGCCCGCTGCGACACAATCATGCTTGCTCCCCAGACAGACGAACTTCATATCCCTGAGAGCGAATTTGTTGCCGGCCATATTTACGTGGTTTTTGACCATTTTACCGAAAAACTCCACATTTTTGCGCTCAACTACAATGAGCATCAGATTGACCTGGACAAGGCCGTTGCTGATTTAAAAAAGCGTCTTGGCGACATGGATTTCTCTTATCTTTCTGCACCCGAAGAGCCTTGCCCAGTCCGCACAATCACAAACCTTGAGCAGAGCGAGCGCGAGTACAAGGAAAAAGTCGAGGCAATCAAAAAAGAAATCATCGCAGGAAATCTCTTGCAGGCAGTTCCGAGCCGCCGGCTCCAGCTTGAATGTGACAATTCCGCTCTGGAAATTTACCGAAGGTTACGTGCCGTGAACCCAAGCCCGTATCTTTTTTACATCGATTTTGGCGAGAGACAGTTGATTGGTTCCAGCCCGGAGAGTTTGGTGCGAGTGCGTGAGGGCGTTGCATCAATCCGCCCGATTGCAGGAACCCGCCGCCGCGGAAAGAACTCTGCCGAAGACGAGGCTTTGAAGACAGAGCTTTTGAACGACGGAAAGGAGAGAGCGGAGCATCTGATGCTCGTTGATTTGGCTCGAAACGACTTGGGACGAGTTTGTGCCAACGGAAGCGTTGAAGTTTCACGCTTTATGGATGTGGAAAAGTTCAGCCATGTAATGCACATCGTTTCGGATGTTCAGGGAAAGGTTTCCCCGGGCTTCAAGGCGATTCAGGTTTTGCGCGCAGCATTCCCGGCAGGCACTGTTTCCGGGGCGCCAAAAATCAGCGCGATTCAGATTTTGAGCCGCCTTGAAAAAATCAAGCGAAGGTTCTACGCGGGTGCAGTCGGCTACATTCAGTCGAACGGCGACCTGGATTTCTGTATCGCAATCCGATGTGCCTTAAAGCAGGACAAAGTCTGGACGCTGCAGGCTGGCGGCGGAATCGTGTACGACAGTAACGCAGACCGCGAATGGGAAGAAACCAACGAAAAGCTGGGTGCGCTCAGAAGCGTGTTTGAAGGAGGAAAAAAATGATTGCATTTATTGATAACAAAGACAGTTTTACATTTAATATCGTTCAGAGTTTGGAGCGGGTTTCCGGGGACAAAGTTTGTGTTTTCCGCTCAGAAGAAGCTAGTGTCGCTGAGATTGAGGCCGCAAAACCAAGCCACATCGTCGTGGGGCCGGGGCCAGGAACTCCAGCCGAAGCAGGCATTTCTATAGAAGCAATTAAATATTTTGCAGGAAAGCTTCCGATTTTGGGAATCTGCCTTGGGCATCAGGCAATCGCAGCTAGTTTCGGGGCAAAAATCGTGGGCGCAAAATACATCCGCCACGGAATCGTCGAGGAAATCAAAACTGATGGACGCGGAATTTTCCGAAACATCGGGCTAAAAGGCTCTTTCACACGCTATCACTCGCTGGTCGTTGACGAATCAACCCTTCCTGCTGAATTTGAAGTTTCAGCACGTGCAAAAGACGGCGACATTATGGGAATCCGCCACAAAGAGCTTGTAATCGAAGGCGTTCAGTTCCACCCGGAATCAATCGCAAGCGAAAAAGGCGACAATCTTTTCAAGGCATTTTTGAACTACAGCCGCGAAAATATTTCTTCTGTTTTGATTTTGAATCAGCTTATCGACAAAAAACAGCCTCTTTCTCGGGAACAGACCGCAAGCTTTATCAGTGAGCTTACTGACGGCACGATGGACGAAAAAGTTGCTTCTTCAGTCCTTACTGCAATGGCAGCCCGGGGCTTACCGACTGCGGACGAAATGGCAGGAGCTGCGGGCGTAATGCTTGCCAAAAAGACAAAATTCCCGCTGGAAAATCACGGGTTGGCAGAAATCGTGGGAACTGGCGGCGACGGAAAGGGCAGCTTCAATATTTCTTCCATGTCGGCACTTGTGGCTTCAAGCTGCGGTCAGGTCATGGCAAAACACGGAAACCGTGCTGTCTCTTCAAAATCTGGTGCTGCGGACTTCTTTGAGGCCCTTGGAGTCAACATTATGGCAAAACCAGAAAAAACGGCCGAACTTGTCAAAAAAACTGGCTTCGGCTTCCTTATGGCACCTGTTTATCACTCTGCAATGCGCTTCGCCGCTCCAATCCGAAAAGCACTCGGAATCAAAACGATTTTCAATGTGCTCGGACCTCTTTTGAATCCTGCCAACGCTGAATACGAGGTTCTTGGAGTTTATTCAAAGGACTTGCTCAAAGATTACGCTCATGCGGCAAAATCACTGGGAGCAAAGCGGGTCATGGTCGTTAATTCAGAGGACGGCTACGACGAGATTTCCCCATGCGCAAAAACATTTGTCTATCAGATTGATGAGAAGGGCAACGAAAATCAATATGTGATTGATCCTGCAAACTTCGGAATCACTGACGCAGACGAAAATGAACTTTACGGCGGAAACGGCCCGGACAACGCCAAGCTTGCAATGGAAGTTCTGAACGGTGGTGGCCGTCGGACAATCCGCTATGCCGTGGGCTTGAACGCCGGGGCCGTCCTTTACCTTTGCGGAAAGGCGCGCACCCTCAAAGACGGCTACGCAATGGCGCTAGAAGCAATAGATTCAGGAAAAACTCTTGCCAAGCTGCAGGAGATACAGAAGGTGAGCAACGAACTGAACGCTGCATAAAAAAGCACAAAGGCTGCCCCGAAAGAAAATCTTCGCAAAGGGCAGCCTGTTTTGATTTTAATAAATGAAGGCTCCTGAGCGTTGTTCAGTCCAATGCTGAATCGATTTGCCGGAAGTGAAGCCTAGATTTGCCATTGCATCGCTTGAAGATTGAATGGTAAAGGAATCATTCGTTGTTCCGTTTGAAACAGCTGCTAATTTCCCAACAACTTTGTAGGAAGTACCGCCTTTTGTACCTTCAAAAGTGTAGGTGTCCCCGCTTTTAGTTTTTGTAAGCGTGACGAATACACTGTCATACAAATCTCCACCCTTTCCAGGTTCTGTAGTTGCCAGAATGGCAACATCTGAGTTTCCAGGACTGCGTATCATTGCGCTGTTTCGGCCATAGTCTGTAAAAAAATAATGCATGTTCCAGCTGGAATTGCTGTCTTCATCTGCACAACCTGAAAGTATCATTGTCCCAATCAGTGCGAGACAAATACCGGCAAATTTTAAAAATTTTTTCATAAGGAATTTCCCCCAATTTTTTGATTTTGTCTATTTTACATTGGGCAGATTCCTTTGTATTGGGAGAAAAACTCCTAATTATTCTGGAATTTCTGAATCAGTTCCGCTCGGTTTTTGACATAGCATTTGTCGTAAATAAAGCTGACGTAGTTTTCCACTGAATGTGATGAAATGAAAAGTTCACCTGCGATTTCCTTGTTTGTCTTTCCCTGTAAAATTTTTTCGAAGATTATTTTTTCCTGCCGCGAGAAGCTTGAAATCACAGAATCGAGATTTTTGAGAGTCTTTTCCATGCGTTTTTCGATGTATTCTCCGCCGTCAAGAACGTTTTTAAGGGCGGCCAAAAGTTCTTCTTCGCTTGCGACCTTTGAAATGTAGCCTTTGGCCCCGCTTTCCCGAGCCTGCAAAATATAGCCCGGCGTGTCGTACATCGAATAGATTATGCATTTGATTTGCGGCCAGTTTTTTGTGATTCGTTCGACCAAATCAAATCCGGATTCCCCCCTGAGCTGAACGTCCACGATAATGATTTGGGGAAGGTCCTCTGGACTTTTGATTTGCATAAGATATTCAAGACATTCCGTCTGTGAAGTAAAAGTCTTCGCCACATCCCAGTCAGAATTTTCTTCAAGATAAGCCTTCAGCCCGTTCAAAAGCATTTTGTGGTCATCAACGATAAAAAGTTTTTCCATTTCGACTCCGCTCAATGCACGCATCAGTCTGCCACCTTCACGCTCAGTTTAACCTGCATGCCTTCATTTTTTTCGCTCAAAAAATCAATGGTGCCGCCGCAAAGTTCCGCATATTTTTGGATATTCCTGAGTCCGAAATGCTTTTTCATGTTTGCATATGAGAAAATTGCCTTTAAATCGCAGCCAACGCCGTCGTCCACGAAAATGAATGTGAGAATCCTGTTTTTATCAGAAATTTTCTGGCGGATTAAAAGCGTGAGGTTCGTCGCAAAAGAATGTTTTTCCACGTTTGAAAGAATTTTTGAAACGATTCGGCTCACGTACTTCGCTTTTTCTGTATCGATGAGAATTGTGCCGGAATCCTGTTCGCAATCGAGCCTGAACTGAATCTTCGTGCGCTGCGAAAAGTTCTCGCAAAGTGTCTGCACCACGGAAATTATGTTCGTGCTGCTGTTTGTTATTTCTGCCACCGCAATTTCAGCCGGATTGAGTCCGTAGCAAATATCGCGCATTCTTTTTATGCACTCGGTAAGATTGTTGACAGTCGTTTTCTGCAAGTCCTCGCTTTCGGCATTGACTTTAAGACGCTCCACATCAAGCCTGATTGCCCGGATGTCCTGAACCACGGAATCGTGAATGTCAGAAGAAATTTCTTCGCGTGTTTTCTGCTGAATTCCAAAAATGAACTTGGCTGAATTGAATTTTTTGAAGGCAAGATAGAAAATCACGCTAAGCGCGAGCAAAAGTGATGAGAGAATCTGAAGAATCGCAATGGCTTTGCCAGAAAAATCATTTTTCTTACCATTTAAATCGACTTTCCTGAAAGAAAAATCTTTTTGAAGCTGCCAGATGTCGGAATGGTTGATGCCTCGAAGGAAAAGCTCTCCGTCCTTTTCAAAAATCGGGGCTTCTTCCGGGGCTTTGGGGTAGGGAAGTTCAAAAATATCCGCCTTGATTTCGCCCCAGCCTGCGCCCTGATAGACCAGAAAATCTTCTTCGCTGTCAGAAATCGCATAAATCTTTGAAAAGTCAGGAGACCAGAGCGAATTTGAAACATTTCCGCGCTCATCAAAGGACTTTTTAATCGAGCCGCTGATTTCTAGCATGAAAATCTGCCCTTTGTGTCGGGCAAGATAATGAAAATCAACAAAAGCTCCACCTTCCTTGTAAAAAATCTCGCTGTGATTTGCCGTGACGGCTGGCGTCTTTGTAATTTCGCCCTTTTCGTCCATGCAGAACAAAAAATCCTCAAAACGCGAATGATAAAATTCCTTTGAGTCGGAACAGATTGAAGCCAAAAAACCGCTTTCACTAAAATATTTCAGCGCATCTTCGTTCAAAAGCCTTTTTCCGTTTTCGAGAGTGTAGGCGAGGCAAGGGTGCGCATCAAAGTCCGCAAATCCAAAAAGAAATTCCAGAAATCCCGCATAATCTGGAGTTGGAATCTTGTCAAAATAAGCCTGTTTTGCCCGCTCCACAAGCCAGGGTTCCATTTTTGTGAACCGCCGCACGCCTTTTGAAGAAAAACTCCCGTCCGAATCTTTTTTGAGCGCGTAAATCCCTTCGCCCAGAAAAAGCTGAACGCCGTTTACAAGTCCCCCGCCGTTATGAATGCAAAAATAAAGCGTCTCATTTTTGGAATTGTAACATAGATTTGAAAAAACATATTCCGTTCGGGCTGGATTTTTTAGGACGCAGGAAGATTTTTCGGGATTGCCTGCGTTTACTGCATAAAGATTTTCGTATTTGCAGCCTTTTTCCCTGGCCACGATAAAATTCCATTCAGAGTCAGCCCTGACTGACTGCAAAACTTCGTCAAAATCTGAAGGTTCTGCAAACAAAGAACGGGCAAAAATTAAAGCCCAAAAAGCGAAAAAAATCCGTCTCATAAGTATAAGTATAGTAGAAAAAACGAAAATTTTGAATCAAGAATGTTATTGTCCTAATGTTACTATTGACAGAAACAATATCCTTTATTATAATGTTTCTATAAAAAGAAACGTTGGACGTGCTATGAATATTCTTGACCTTATTATAGAAAAACGTCGTGCAGACATCGCTTGTCGTGGCCTGGATTTTGGATTTCCCATTCCGATCAAACGCAGTCGCCCCGTCCATCCCTTCCTGCAGGAAAAAGGCGTCATTCTTGAAGTAAAACGCGCTTCTCCCAGCAAGGGCGACATTTCCCCGGAACTGGATTCTTATGCAACCGCACTTTCTTATGCTCAAAGCGGGGCAAGGGCAATTTCCTGCCTCACCGAAGAAAATTTTTTCAAGGGTAGTCTGGGAGATTTAATGAAGGCCTGTCATGCCGCCGATGATTTTGAGGCCGGCGGCAAATCTACTCCAGCTGTTTTGCGCAAGGATTTCCTTTTGTCTGCTGATGAAGTTGAAATTGCTTTTCGTGCCGGTGCCGATGCGGTTCTTTTGATTGCCCGCATTCTTCCCGCTGAAACTTTCCTCCAAATGGCAAAAACCGTGAATTCTCTGGGCATGTCGGCTCTAGTGGAAGTTCGTGCCGAAGAAGACCTTCAAAAGCTTGCCTTTGTTTTTGCCGAAGAAAATCACCTGGACAAATCCTGCTTTGTTTTTGGCGTTAACAGCCGTGACTTGGCCACATTTAAAATCGATTTGCTTCGCCCGGCCATGATGACTGAAAAAATTCGTTCCGTGGTTGGAAGCAATGCCAGAATCGTTTTTGAAAGTGGAGTCACAACTCCGGAGTGTGCTTCTTCCGTTGGTGCCATGGGCTTTTCGGGGCTTTTGCTTGGAGAGGCGGCCGCCAAAAATCCCGATATGCGGAAAAGTTTCGTCGATTCGTTCCTGGGCGCAAAAGAAACAAAAAATTCTCAAGTCTGGCAGGAATATGCTCATAAACTCGCTGAGAGTTCAAAAAATTCATCTCCAAAGGTAAAAATCTGTGGCCTTACCCGTATCGAAGACGCTCTTGCCGCCCAAAAATACGGAGCCGCATTTCTTGGCTTTGTCTTTGCCGAAGCCTTTCCCCGCAGCGTCACAAAAGAAGACCGGCTTGCAAAGATTCTTCCCCGGCTGGGCGAGCTTAAGGCTAAAAAAGTCGCTGTGATTGTGGACGTTTCTTCCCCGGAAGCTCAAAAGGCAATTGATCTTGTCCGGGAAGGCACTTTTGACCTGATTCAGTTTCACAATATTCCTTACGAAAAAGTGAGTGCTGACTTGCTGGAACTGCCCCATTATTTTGCTGTAAAATCTCTTGAAGAATACGAAAACTGCGTCGCAAAGGGTGAAATGCGGGTTCTCCTTGATTCAAGGGATCTGCTTCACGGAAAATCATCTTCGGAAGCTGCCGTAAAAAAACAAGTCTACGAGTCAAAATGGCTTGCAGGCGGCATCACCCCCGAAAATGCAGCATCCCTGGTCCGTCAATTCTCGCCAGAACTAATCGACGTTTCTGGCGGAGTGGAGGACGAAGGACAAATCGGAATCAAAAACGAAGAAAAAATAAAAAAACTGATGAAGAACACAGGAGCTTTCAATGAGTGATAATGGATTTTTTGATAATTTCGGCGGAAAATATGTTGCGGAAGTTCTTCGCCGCCCCCTCGACGAGCTGGAAGTAGCTTTCAAAGAGGCAATGGCCGACAAAGCTTTTTTGGATGAGCTTGAAATCATCCGGCGTGACTACATCGGCCGGGAAACACCGCTTTATTTTGCCCCCACGGCTACGAAATTGCTCGGTGGCGCTCAGATTTACATCAAGCTTGAAGGCTTGGCAAACACGGGCGCGCACAAAATCAACAACGCAATCGGCCAGTGCCTGCTTGCCAAACGCATGGGCAAAAAGCGAATCATCGCGGAGACCGGAGCGGGTCAGCACGGTCTGGCAACTGCCGCAGCCTGTGCAAAACTGGGCCTGGACTGCACGATTTACATGGGCGAAGTCGATGTGCGCCGTCAGCAGCCGAACGTTGCCGCAATGGAGCTTTATGGAGCCAAAGTTCATCCTGTAACAAGCGGAAGCCGCACCCTCAAAGATGCCGTAAACGAAGCAATGCGTGACTGGGCCGCAAACCCTGACACAACTCATTATGTTCTCGGTTCGGCACTTGGCCCGGCTCCTTTCCCTGACATCGTTCGTGAATTCCAGAGCGTAATCGGCCGGGAAGTCAAAAGACAGGCAGCCGAGCGCGGAATCAAAATCGGTGCAATGGTCGCCTGCGTGGGCGGCGGCTCAAACTCAATCGGTTTCTTTGAGCCCTTCATCAACGAAAAAGAACCACGGCTTATCGGTGCAGAAGCTGGCGGAATCGGCCCGAATGTGGGCGAGAACGCAAGCCGCATGACAGGAAACGCTGCCCGCGACGGAATCATGCAGGGCTACAAGAGCCGCTTCCTTCTCGACGAGGACGGACAGGCTTTGCCGACCCGCTCAATTTCAGCAGGCCTCGATTACTGCGGAATCGGCCCTCAGCTGGCAGCCCTTGGCCGTAGCGGTCGAATCGAATTCACTTCAATCCTGGACAAAGATGCGCTTGAGGCCGTAAGTTTCTTCGCTAAAAACGAAGGAATCCTGTTCGCGCTGGAAAGCGCCCACGCGGGTGCGGCGGCAATAAAGCTCGCAAAGGAAATTCCAGCCGACCAGGCAATCATAATCAACATGAGCGGCCGCGGTGACAAAGACGTGTTCATCACAAGCCCGGTCTTCCGTCCAGCCGAATGGATTAACTTCCTCCACGCCGAAATTGAACGCCTTGAAGGAGGAAAGGATATACATGATGCAAAAGTTATGAACTAAAGGGGGGAGGTCTCCCCCTAGCTTCAAAGCGTTGCTTTTCCGCTACCCCCTCTGCGGGGGCAAGCCCCCCGCAACGCCCCCAACATCTTTCACAGGAGCAAACTATGAACAAAATAAAACTGATGAGCCACTTAGTTGCCGGCTACCCCACAAACGAACTTGCCCTTACAGCAGCACGCTCGCTTATCAAAGGCGGTGCTGATATTCTTGAAATCCAGCTTCCTTTCTCTGACCCAAGCGCGGACGGACAAGCAATTCAGACTGCCTGTACAAAAGTCCTGGAGCGTGGCTATAAAACCGCTGACGGGCTGGCTTTCATTGCCCAGATTCACAAGGAATTTCCCCAGACTACAATCTATCTCATGAGCTACGGAAGCCTGATTTACACGCCGGGAGTCGAAAATTTCTGCAAAAAAGCGGCTGAGGCTGGTGTAAAAGGCATGATTATCCCGGATTTGCCATTCGATTTTGACGAAGGCTTGACCGCTGCCTGCAAAGCAAACGGCATGATTAACATTCCTGTCGCGGCTCCGAGCATGAGCACAGAACGGCTTGAAAAAATGGCACACGCCGGCTTCCCCTACATTTACGCAGCTCTCCGGGTTGGAATCACCGGCACGGACACAAAAATCGACCAGAACACGCTCGACTTCCTCAAAAAAGTAAGCGCAGGCGGCTCAAAAGTCTACGGCGGATTCGGAATCTCAAACGGCGGGCAGGCAAAAGCTCTTGCAAGTTCCGTTGAGGCAATCGTCGCAGGTTCAGTCTTCGTTCGAATCATCACCGAAAAACAGAATGATCCGGCCGACCTTGCTCAGGCTGTTGAAGCAAAGGCTCGTGAACTCACGGGAATTTAAAATCGTAGCTCAAGGAAATGAATAAAACTGCTCCTTTTCTTAATTTTTTAAAAAAAAGTTAGCTTTTTTGAAATTCCTGAGTTATAATCGATAATATGGCATTATCAGAAGTAGAACTTTATGGTCGGAAAACATTTTTCATCGCACCTGACACTTCCTTAATTCCAAAGCATTATCTGGAAGAGTTTATGCTGCAGGGGTATCAGGCGTATGTCATAAACGATGATTATGTTTGTCCTATGCAAACAAAAGTCCGTGAAATTATCCGCCTTTTTCCGGATTCAATCTTATATTTCAATATTGATTCTTCCATTGACGGCATTGAATGGAAATCCTACATAAGCGAGCTCCAGAACTTTGTCGGAAAAAACATCTACATCGGAATTTTCTACCTTTCAAGGCAAAATTCCCAGGAAGAAGAAAGCATTAAAGATTTTTACCTTGACAAACTTCACGTCCGTGCAGGCTGTTTCGCCCTGTCGGCACACAATCACAACAATTTTGACTCCATTCTTTCTGTAATGGAAAAGTCCGGGGCAAAAGGCCGCCGAAGTCTTGTCCGTGCCTTCTGTGATTCTTCAAGCACCGTCAAAATCGAACACAAAGGCAAAAAATGCCTTGCAAATCTTCTGGACATAAATCTTTCATATTTCCGCTGTGACTTGCAGACCAATACCGAAAATTTCGAAATCTTTGAAAAAATTCGTGATGTAGCTGTTTCAGCCAACGGAATGTCCTTCATTTCTGATGCGGTTCTCATAATGAAACGTACCTTGAACGACAAGACTCTCTGCATCTTCATGTTCATAAAACGTGACGATTCACCAGATCTTGATCTTGAAACCGAAAAAAAATTAAATCAAAAAATCTATCAGATTGTTCTGAACGAAAACAGTGAAAAACTTCAGACTGCATTTAAGGCAGCCGTTTAATTAAAAAAAATATATTATGGAGGAGTTAAAAAAGTGTTAGGTATCAAAGGAAAAATTAATCTTGCGTTTTTGATAGTTATCTTGCTTGCAAGTGCAGGAATTGTAGTTTTTTCTTATCGAAAATCATCTGCTGAACTTAAAACTGCTGTAGATGCAGGCAACATGGCTCTTGCCCGTGCAACTGCTTCCGACATCTTCTGTGTAAATGACGGTGAATTCAAAAAACTTCAGGCTTTGAGCAAACTGTCTGTAATTCAGGATCCAAATGTTGATCTTCACGACAAATGGGAACTTGTAAACAGCAGCATTAGGGATGTTGACGGCTATATCGGCATGGGCTTCTACGACGAAAACGGCGTCGGCTGGACAACCACCGAGCAATACAAGGATCTGCATGACCGGGAATATCTTGAAGTTTCCATGGGTGGTGAGCAGGCCTTAATGGATCCAAACTGGTCGGCAGTAAACGGCCAGCTCTCTACTTTCTATGCATGTCCTGTCTATGATGAAGATGGAAGTCAAATCGGTGAAGTCGTATCGGTCATGGATTCTACAGTTCTTTGTCGCACAGTCGAAAATATTACGGTCGGCATTTATGATCATCCTTTTGTAATTAATGTCCGTACCGGAAAATACGTTGCCACTTACGACGTTGATCCAATCATTGAAGGTCGTTCCGTTTACGATGACATTTCCGAAGGTTTCAAAACAATTATCGACCGAATCTGTAATGGTGAAGATGTGGGAACCGACGTCTATTACGATGAAATTGCCGGCACCAAATATTCCGTAGCATATTATCCTGTTTACAACTGTGACTGGGTTGTCATTTGTCGTGCCCCGTGTTCGGACTTTTATGGCGGAATTACAATCCTCCTTCACAATATGATTATCATTGCCCTTATTGCTTTGATTATTGCCTTTGTCGTGGGCTTCTTCGTCGTAAATTTTGCAATCAAGCCACTCAAAAAAGTCGGTTATGCAATCAAGGAAATTGCTTCCGGCGAAGCTGACCTTACAAAAAGGCTTCCTGTCGGCACAAAAGACGAAATCGGCAGCCTTGCTTCTGGATTCAACGAATTTACCGAAAAGCTTCAGACTATAGTTACCGAGCTCAAGGAGTCAAAAGGTGACCTGCACATTTACGGTGAACAGCTTGGCAAAATGGTTCAGGATAACGCCGACTTCCTGGGTGAAATGGTCAATTCTATTCAGGGCGTAAACGGCGAAATTGCCAACCAGCACGAAAAGGTAAATGAATCGGTTTCTGCGGCCGACGAAATTTCAAAATCTGTAGAAAGCCTCCGTGAACTTCTCCAAAAACAGGAAACCGGCGTTGAACAGGCTTCTGCAGCGGTAACTGAAATGATTGGAAATATCAGTTCAGTATCAAATTCCGTTGAAAAAATGGCCGGTGAATTTGAAAGCCTTCAGACCGACGTTGACAAGGGTATTGCCCAGCAGCACGAAGTCAACAATCAGATTCAGGAAATTGAGTCGCAGTCAAAAATGCTTAACGAGGCAAACAAGGTAATTTCTTCAATCGCTTCCGAAACAAACCTTCTTGCCATGAACGCCGCAATCGAGGCTGCTCATGCAGGAGACGCAGGCAAGGGATTTGCCGTAGTTGCAGACGAAATCCGAAAACTTTCCGAAACATCCGCAGCCGAATCCAAAAAAATCTCTGCCCAGCTTAAAGGCATTCTTGGTGCCATTTCCGGCGTAGTAGACGCTTCAAGCCTTTCTGACCGTTCCTTCACCGCTGTTGCCGAAAAGATTCAGGACACAGGCAACCTTGTCCGCGAAATCAAGCAGGCTATGGAAGAGCAGAGTGAAGGCTCAAAGCAGATTGGTGACGCCCTCAGCTACATGAACGACGCAACTGCCCAGGTTCGCACGGCATCTGACGGAGTTGACGAGTCACGCATGGGAATCGTGGTCAATATCGGAAGCCTAAAAGCTTCATCAGATGTAGTAAAGGATCAGATTGGCGTAATGGAAGGCAACATCAAAAAAATGGAAGATTCCGACAATTCTCTGCTGACCATCACAACGTCGATTAATGGTTCTATTTACCGAATCGGAAGTCAGATAGACCAGTTTAAGGTTTAAAATATGGGGGCTACCGCCGCTACTACGCTTCGCTTCGTGGTACGGCGGTCGGGCTGTTCCAGATTACGCTGTCGCTTCATTCCGCCGCTCAGGAATCGCTGATTCCCTCGCTTTGGAACGGCTTCGCCGTCTTCCACATCCCTAGCCCGTCAGCTTTTAAAGACAAGTTTTACCAGCTCTGAAATGGTGCTGATTTTTTCAGCACCTTCTTCTTTTTCTGGGGCTGCTATCTGGTTGAAGCCCAGTTCCCTTGCAGTCTTAACCCGCTGCTTTAATCTTGCTACGGGGCGGATTTCCCCGGCCAGGCTCAGCTCTCCCAAAATTACGTTTCCATTTTGCAACGGAATGTCTGTTCTGGCAGAATAAAGCGCCGCCGCTAAAGCAGCGTCTATTGCACTTTCCGTAAGTTTTACGCCGCCAGCCACGTTTACATACAAATCCTGATCAGAAAATTTGAGTTTGGTCTTCTTTTCAAGGACGGCTGCAATGCGAGCGACCCTGTTTGAGTCAATCTTTTCTGAATAGACCCGGCTTATGCTTGATTTTGCCGGCACAGTTAAAGCCTGAATTTCAACCAGAAAAGCCCTGCTTCCCTCAAAAACACAGGAATTTGCTATTCCCGAAGGAATTTGTCCGCTTCTTTTGGTTATGAACATGGTGCTGGGGTCACCGATTCCTTCCAGTCCGTTTTGGCTCATTGCAAAAATTCCAAGCTCGTCTACGCTTCCGAATCTGTTTTTGACGGCTCTTAAAAATCTTACCTCATCGTCATTACGCTCAAATGTAATCACCGTATCGACCATGTGCTCAAGGCTCTTTGGGCCTGCTATCGTTCCTTCTTTTGTGATATGGGCGCTCATTACAAGAACTGAATCCCTTTCCTTTACCCAGCCGATAAGCTCGTTGGCGCAGTATTTGAGCTGGTTCACTGTTCCGGGAACGATTCCAGCTTCCACGGAATAAACCGTCTGAATTGAGTCAATCACCACAAAGACAGGATTTAAATCAGTAAGCGCGTCCTTTATGTCTTCAAGCCTCATCGTGCAAAGAATTTCAATGCCTGAAGCATCCAGACCCAGCCGGTCGGCTCTTCCCTTGATTTGCCCCGCGGACTCCTCGCCTGAAATGTATAAAATTCTTCCTGAGCAGTTTTTATGAATCATACCGCAGGCCTGCAGCATAAGGGTTGACTTGCCGATTCCCGGCTCACCGCCAATCAGAATTGCGCTGCGTTTCATGGCACCGCCGCCAAGAACCCGGTCAAACTCATTGATTCCTGTCTTAAGGCGGGAATTTTCCTGAGCAGTCACATTTGAAAGTGGGACCGGCTTTATTTTTTCGGTTACCGAAGAGCCGAAGGCCGCCGCATTTGAATTCGGATCAAGAATTGCTTCCTCAAGGGTATTCCATGAACCGCACTGAGGGCACCTTCCAAGCCATCGTGGCTGTGTGTAGCCGCATTCCGTACATTTATATGCAATTGATTTAGATGTTTTGCTTTTAGCCATAAAATAAAAATAATGTAATTTTTCCAAAAAGTCGAACTAAATTTCGTAATGCTAAAATTGGAGATTTTGGAGTTTTTTGAGATGTTTTTTATGAAAAAATTATTGACATTTTTTGGCCGGAAGATTGTAAAATGAACTTGAAATAGTAAGAAAAGAAATACCCATACAAAGGTACATCATGTTAAGATGTTTTAACCACAAAACAAAAAAATAACAGGAGGTACCATAAGTATGGGCATTA
>Ga0129306_1000139_pt1 | contig 126051 bp, 112 predicted proteins | sample P827metagenome_FD_94438 | JGI IMG/M metagenome (GOLD analysis project Ga0129306, IMG submission 94438) | Capybara group fecal microbial communities from Wisconsin, USA - P827 metagenome | ecosystem: Host-associated > Mammals > Digestive system > Large intestine > Fecal | place: USA: Wisconsin...
GATTGACAGCCTGGATTTGTTATGCCAAAATCATAAAACACTGATGTACCTTACAGATCAATAACCATTATCATGATGTTCAACATCAATCTAAGAGGTTTACACAGAATTATTTACACTCTCGCTTGTTTTTCTCTTAATCCTATGCTAGGATTCGATTAAATTCTTTTTCACTTATATATATCTTGGACAGTAGTCCATTATTCCCTTTTAAAGCAGTTTAAGACTTGGGTATTTCGTCTTATCCACGGCGATTTATCATCTATACGGATTCTTTTCATATTCATACCGAATATATGTGTCTTTAATCAAATCTGTCTATTCAGAAGGAGAAAACAACTTATGTACGAATCTATCAAACCGATCCCATTTTCAGAAGCAACAGGTACCATCAAATATAATATGCTGAATGATTGCATGTTTCATCTTGTTTTACAGAAAAACGAATACGCTCTTAAGGGACTGATTGCCGCCCTTTTGCATATGGACCCCGAACAGATCATATCCACAGAGGTTCAGAATCCGATACACCTGGGAGAGACTATATCAGAAAAGGATTTTGTACTGGATGTGGTAGTCAAATTCAATGATGAGAATGTTATCGACCTTGAGATGCAGGTTGAAGATCTCAGAAACTGGGTACCACGATCACTGTCATATCTATGTCGCGAGTATCTCAGGCTGAAGCATGGTCAGAACTATTCAGAACTAAAGGGTGCATATCATGTCGGCTTTCTTGATTATACCCTATTTAAAGATCATCCCGAATTCTATTCGACATACTGCTTACGTAACAGAAAGGACGGTCACATTTATACTGACAAATTCGTTTTATCTGTGGTATCATTGAACCAAATAGAACTAGCTACAGATGACGATAAAGAGTTTGCCATAGACAAGTGGGCCAGAGCATTTAAGGCTACGACATGGGAGGAATTAAAGATGATTACACAGAACGAACCATATATTGATTCCGCTGCAAATTCCATTTACGGCAACAATCTCGATCCTGATATCTTAGAGCTTTGCAAGAAACGACAGGAAGAGATAGACGGCGAGAATTATCGTATCAAGAGACTTGAAGAACTAGAGGATGAAAACTCAGTTTTGACTTCCGAGGTCGATCGTCTTCGATCAATATTGGCAGCAAACAACATAGTAGCTGATTGAATTGTTAAAGGACGGGCGAAAGCCCGTCCTTTAACAATTGATATACTGCATTACTTCACATTCCCGATCGTCTTGAGCAGATACGGATATTTGCTGTCTGCAGGAGCGACATCATCACGAAGTACCACATCAACCTTATACGACTCACCCTTCTTAAGATGAATTCCCTGCTCAGCATATTTCTTTATATCATCTTCGCTTATCAGACAGTATACTGTCATATCATCCGTCTCAAATGTCAGTCCGAGCTTGTACTGCGTGCCTGATGCCGAAGTAACCCTTTCTGCGGGAGCGATCTCAGTCATATCGATAAGCTGTGCAGATTCCAACTCAACCGACTCGGGATATATCTCATCCGCTTCTTCGGCCTCTGCCTCTGCAGCCTCTTCCGCCCCTCTGATGTCGGGCTTAAGAGAGGCTGTCTTATCCGAACTCTTATATTGACCGGAATCCGTCCCCAAAGAAACCGGTGCCTCTGCTTCCATGGCATTATCCGCAGGAGCTGCTTCCGCTGCGGCTCCTTCCAGATCATAGTACTCATCCGCTGCTTCCGCTGCCTCTGCCACCGCTTCCGCTTCTGCTGCCGCTGGCGCTTCAGCCTCCATAGCCGGTGCCTCTGCAGCCGCATCCGCCATCGGTGCCGTACTTTCGGATGCTCGCATTCCGCCCTTTGTCATAAACTGTACGAGTGCATAAGCCACGAATACCAATGCTATGGCTGCAGCTATCTGTCCCGCTCTCTTGGCGAATACACCCCATCTGATGATCTTCTTATTATCAGTCTTCTCATCCGCTGTCTGCGCAGCTGTAGGCTCATCCGCCGTCTGCGCGGCAATAGGCTCATCAGCCTCTATCCCCGCTTCTATCCTGCTCCAAAGATCAGGCATATCGGATTCTATGTACTTTTTATATTCTCTCTCGAAATCAGAAGGCATAGCCACACCTCCTTAACTTCCCTATGGCTTCACGGTACTTCCATGTCACCGTGCCCATGGGTATCTTAAGTACCTCTGCTATCTCTGCAAAGGTCATATCAAGGGCAAACTTCATGTGTATGATCTGAGGCTCCGGCGGCTTAAGCTTCGACAGAGCTTCCTCCATCGCGACCTTGCCCACAGCCTCATTGGCAGTCACATCCGCAGAATCGGGTATACCTGCACCCGTTGTATCCGCCGCATCCGATGAACCAGCCAGAGATCCTACTGCACCGGTGTTCGCCCCGGCCGTTATCATGTCTTCTGTATTATATACGTCTGAGTCCTCATATTTTTGTGGAAAAATATCTTCGATAAGAGATTCTCTTCCCTTAGAGCGTAAGAAATCGATCGACATATTGCGCGCAATAGTCGTGATATAGGTCTTGTAACCGTTACCCGGCTTGTACTTGTCGGCATTACGCCACAGGCGGATGAAGAACTCGCTCGTAACATCCTCGGCATCCTCCTTGCTCTTAAGGATACCCAGGACAAAGTGATAGATATACGGACCAAGCGCCGTATATATCTCATGCAGCGCTTCCTTATCTCCTTCCTTAAGCCTGCTCATACACAGGTCAAATTCTCTGTCTTCCATGGTCACCTCATCGGCTCCGCCCCGGAACCCGTTGTCACTACAGCCCGCTTATATCCGGGGTCTCTGTCACAGCGTCCCGTCAGGGACCTTGCTGATTATGTCCTTATTGATCTTGATAAGGAATATCGTGGTCATCGTCGCGCTCATGATCTCCGCGATGGGGAACGCCCACCATACGTTATCGACATTGCCGGTAAGCGACAGCAGATAAGCCGCCGGCAGCAGCACCACTATCTGTCGCATGATGGAATTGATCATGCTGTATACGCCGTTACCGAGGCTCTGGAATACCGAGCCTATGACTATGCAGTATGCCGCTATCGGAAAATGAAGGGCGATTATGCGTAAGGCCGGCCGGCCCATACCGAGCATGTGGTCGGACGCCTTGAACAGCATAAAGAGCTGCCCCGGGAATATCTCGAAAACGAGCAGTCCGAAGGTCATGATGCTCATGGCGAATATCGTCGCCAGCTTGATCGTCCGGATCATGCGAAGTCTTTTCTCGGCCCCGTAATTGTATGCCACTATGGGCACCATACCGTTGTTGAGACCGAATACCGGCATGAACACGAAGCTCTGGAGCTTGAAGTATACACCGAAGACTGCGACTGCCGTAGTAGAGAATCCGGCCAGGATCTTGTTCATTCCATATACCATCAGCGAACCTATCGACTGCATGATTATGGAAGGAAGACCTACCGAATATATCCTCTTTATGACGGATGCATCAGGCTTAAAGCCTCTAAATGACAGTGTGATCTCCTTATTGACCTTTAAGTTGAATACAACAGCCAGTATACCGGCAACGATCTGGCCTATTACGGTCGCAATGGCGGCACCGGCTATACCCATCTTAGGAACACCCAGCAGTCCGAATATAAGTATGGGATCGAGTATCAGGTTGACTATCGCTCCCGTACCCTGAGTGATCATGTTGTATATGGTCTTGCCTGTCGACTGCAGCAGTCTCTCAAAGATTATCTGCGTGAACACTCCGAAGCTTAATGTCATGCATATGGTGAGATAAGTCACTCCGTACTGCACGATATTATCGTTAGTCGTCTGCCCTCTGTAGAAGGGTTCCACAAGCGTCAGACCTATTATGAGGAAGATGATATAGTTGATCAGCGACAGAAATATGCCGTTGGTCGCGGACTTATTGACGAGGTCGAAGTCCTTCTCACCGAGTGACTTACTGAGCATCGCATTGACGCCGACACCCATTCCTATACCCATGGCGAACATAAGTGACTGGAGCGGAAATGCCATTGACACGGCAGTCAGCGCATCCTCCTCGATACGCGCCACAAATACGGAATCAACTATATTATATAATGCCTGTACAAGCATTGAGCACATCATGGGAACCGACATGGTCACCAGCAGCTTCCCAACAGGCATCGTGCCCATCTTATTCTCTTCGTACGAACTCATCATCTACCACCCTGATCCGATATCCGGCCGCCTGACCTACAGCATCAAACCTGCAGGAAACAGGAATCTGACAACCGACAGTACCGGTACATAATCCTTCATATTGATATATGCAAGACAGAATATAAGCTGCAACCCCACCGCCACCGGTATCACGGCAGCATAGGCATCACCCTTACGCAAGATCCTGCCACACAACAACGTCCACAGTATACCATATATCATGAGCAATATCATACTTATTATCATCTTAAGGATCTTATCGGGGCCCATAAGCACCCCGCCCGTTATAAGGCCCGTGACTGCAACGGGCAGTGCCCCGGCCGTCATATACAGAATACCGTGAATGAGCCTCTCTCTTCCGGCCATGCAGTTTAACACGGCCTTCATATCTCCCCTGTATGTTCTGCCGTATACAGACATAATGCTTATGAAAACGGCTGTAGCGATCACGATCTTAATATATCCGAAACGTACGGACTCTGCTCCGGCGCCGGTATAGATCGCATCCCGGCTGTCTGTGTCCGTCTCGATGATATTCACATCAAAAAGCAGTTCACTGTCCAGATACTCTGCATTTTTTGCAAGAAGCGCATCTGTTGGGTCACCGCCTTCTGTATCAAAGACCCTGTCTGCCTCTTCCTCAATGATATACCTGCTTATAGCCGAGATATAACTCTCAGCGAAGTTCTCCTTCAAGACCTCTCCGTAGACGTCAAACGGTGTATTGTAAAAAATGACACTTCTGTCAGTTTCATCGTTTCTGACAGCTTCTTCTACATCCCCGCGAACACGGAAGCCGTAGTCGGCATCACCCTTAAGTATGGCATCCGTAAGTGCTTCTTCATCATCATATATCATCCAGGTATATGCTGCATCCGACAGTTCTTCCATAAGGTTATCGCAGAATCCGTCATCCTCACATACAAGACCCGCAGTTATATCATCCCTTGTTGAAGGCTTGATATAAGAGATGAGAACACATGCAAGTATCATCGACACCAATGTCACATACAATGTCCTGCTCACTGCTATTGACTTAAGATACAGTAAAAAACCGGTCATCTTCTGTTCCATAAAACCCCCAGAGCCTGTTCGATCACGACCACGGGCACCAGAATCAATCCTCCCGTCATACGGGCAGCGTTTTCAAAGAATATCCACTCAAAGCAGTCTCTCATATATGTTACGGGTAATAACCTTCCTGCAACGGACACCGCTTGAGGTAAGCGGCTGTAAGGGATCAGCATGCCTGACATAAGAAGTGCGATAACGGCAAGGATAAGTATCACGGGTTGAGCTCCGTGATCGTCTCCTGCTACAGAATAGATCATATTACACAGAACGGCCGTGCTTATACTCAGTATGAGCAAAGCTGCGACATGACCTGCATCAAATGCATATATCTCTATATCAAGGATATTCTGAAACCACAGGAACAGCGCGTATATAACGACTGACATAAGGAGCAGATGGACGGTCATGACCGCCTCTTTGACAAGAGCCGTCTGCATCCTGCCCACGCCGTAGACTCTGAGCTTATCTTCCACTGCCTTTGTCTCGCTGTTATAGAGATAGCCGAATCCCAGGCCGGAATAGAGCATCAATATCATAAGAAGAGCCATGAAGTAGAACTGATATACCTTAAGGCTTCCGTACTCAGATATGACGATACTGTCAAATAACTTCGCTCTGCGCATGATCCTTTCGGCATATACACCGGCTATATAGTCTCCTACCGGGGCATCCGACATGATGACCCTGTACTCTCCGGATGAACTTATATCCAGAAATGCATATACTGCAGCCTCGGTAGTCCTTACATATCCCGTACCGCTTGATACGACTTCGGCAAACATATCGGTCAGGAAACCCGCATCCTGCCTCATATATATATCCACGGGTGTATTGATCCCGATGTTTACATTGTTATAGAAATCCTCAGGGATATCGATGACTATATCCGCTTCACCCGCATCAAGTGCCGAAAAAGCTTCATCCTCATCCATATAGTTGAATTCTGATATTGCCTTGATGCTGTCAGTCTGAGATATATATCTTATGACCATGCGGCTTAAGCTGTCATCATCTCTTAAGATGACAGCCGCTCTTAGCGGAGTCACGGTCGAATCCTTCCCAATTACAAAGCTGACTGCCGCTATCGCGGCAGTCAGTATAAGCATCATTACAACCGATCCGACAACTGTCCTCCTGACAGCCTTTATACTGTTCTTGAGTTCAAGTTTCAGAAAACGTATCAACATATCCTTAATAGAACAGGTAAGCGAGGCTTCCCAGATCATCGTAATCCAGTGACTTGATCAGATCCGTAAAATCATCCTCATCTGCTTCACCAAGATCGAATTCTTCATCGTTGGTGTACTTCTCCATCTTGACTGACTTAGTGATGTCAACGGAGAAATCCATATCCATACCATCAAGATCAAGTTCATCCGCTGTAAGAGTGAACTGCTTGTCTGATGATTTGATCTCACATTCAAGTTCAACGGAATCATATCCGTCATTTACTTCAAGTTCAAGAGTACCGTTCTTGGTATTATAAGTGAGTTCAAGAACATCTTCACCGTCAACCGCCATGGTATAGTTTTCTTTTTCCTTGCTCTTGCTTCCCTTAAGTTCGAATACCTCATCTCCGTCGGCTTCGATCAGGATATTCTGTGCTCTGAAATCTCCGCCCTTGAAGAATACGTCAAGCTCGCCGCCCTTTTTGCCTGCATCCACATTGATACAAGCCAGCTGGCCCTTATAGATATAGAATGTTATATCGATATCGGGCATGGACTTAAGCTCAGTCTTGATATCCTTAAGAGTATCCTTCAGATTGGTGCCCGTGAGCTTCTTAAGCTGAGAATTGTATTCCTCATACTCATCAAGATACAGCTCAGAGAATTCATCCCAGAAATCGATCGCCATATCCTTGTCGATAGTAGTCTTATAACCCTTACACTTGATCTTCTTATCGTTTACTTCAAGTTTCCTGGCTTCGGCATTCTTCCACTTAAGCTTCTTCTCGTAATCCCTCGTAAGCTTGGCAACCTTGACCACATAATCATCCGATGAAGCAGATGCATTGTACAATACTCCGCAGAATGCATCCAGTGCATCGATCGTCTCATCGCCGGCCATCTTGACAAGATAACCCGACTTATCCTCCGTGTAATTATATACGAACAGATAATCCGAGAACTCAGGAACCTCAAGCTTGACACTTTCCTTATCTATTCCCGCAAGAATCGAGAATTCAGGAATCTGGCTTATCTCGGCATCAAGTGCGATCTGCTTATCCTTACCGTCGACTCTGATCGTACCGCTTGCAGAACCCAGAGTCTTACCGCCGTCGAATGTCACGGCTGCCGAATACTTATCATTCTTAAGTATGTCGCTGAGATTCTTGCAATCCTTATAGAGTGCGGAATCAATACTCATCGTCTTGGCAACGGCTCTCTCCACCTTAACTCTCTTAGAGAATACGAACAGTGAAAGTACTGCCACTATAGCCGCGATGATCGCCAGACCTATCACCCCGAAGATAACAAACTTGGGGTTGAATCCGCTCTTTGTGGGCTCGGGCGGAACAGGGCTTACATATGCCTTGTTGGGATCGATCGGCTCCCCTGTCATGGGATCAAATCTCCTCTCCACTGAGGGAGTCGGAGCCGAAGCGTAATTCGCGCTCTCACCGACAGTCTCCGCCGCGTTCTGCACTGCATCCTGCGCTGCATCAACCGCTGAATCCACTCCTTCTGATACCTGTACGGCTGCATCCTGCGCTGCCTGTGCAGCGTTCTCTGCCGTCTCAGCCACAGAAGCCGCAGCCTCTCCTGCCGTCTCCGTTACTGCATCCACAGCATCACCCGTAACCTCCGTCACTTCAGGTACATCCGGAGTCTCAATAGGTTCTCCCGTCATGGGATCATAACTAATACTCATGTGTCTCCTCCTCTTTCTCCTATCTATACAAATATATGATCAATCCGATATACGAAATATCCTGCTTATCTCTTCCGGATCTATTGCGCCGTTCTCCATGCACTCGGTCCTGCCTGCATTAAGGATATAGACTTTGTCGGCCTGAGCTATCTCCTGCATGTTGTGAGTGGACATTATGATCGTCCCCTTACTTCCGGCATACTCCTTCATCCATTCCCTTATGATATCCTGATATCCGATATCAAGCGAGGTCGTAGGCTCATCCAGTATAAGGACCGGAGTCTTACGCTCTATGGCACAGGCTATGGACAGCCTCCGCCTCATGCCCCCCGAAAGAGTATCGACCCTCTTATCCATCATATCCTCAAGATCAAAGGACTGAATGACCGATTTATCGGGTTCTTTAACGCCTGATGCCCAGAACTTCAGATTGTCGCGTACACTCAAAGAGCCTATAAGCGGGTCATCCTGCGGGACATATCCCACAAATCGCCCGAATACCTTCCTGTCCTTAAGTGCATCCCTGCCGAATAAATTCACTGAACCGCTGTCAGGCTTGAGTGAACCGGCGATTATCTGCAACAGAGTAGTCTTACCGCATCCGTTCCTGCCTACTATGGCGACTGTCTGTCCGGGTTCGGCCTCGATCCCGGCGCCGTCAAGGATTGTATTATGACCGTATTTTTTATGGATATCACTTACTCGGACCATATGATCGATCTGTTCTGCGCCAAAGAACCGCGTTTCTCCCCTTCTTGCATGTACTCTTCATATTACCATAGAATCCCCTTAACCGCAATAACAGGCGCTAACAAGAGAATCCCCCGCAGACAAAACGTCCGTGAGGGATTCTCTATGAGCCACGTGGGAATCGAACCCGCGACAACTTGATTAAAAGTCAAGTGCTCTACCGACTGAGCTAGTGGCCCGTATGTAAATGTTATGGGTCCTGCAGTCCCCAAGCTGGGCCGACTGGATTCGAACCAGCGAATGCAGGGATCAAAACCCTGTGCCTTACCGCTTGGCGACGGCCCAATATGAAAAAAGTTTTGCGTCTCATAAGAGCAGTCGCAAAACCTCGTCGGGTGGGTAGAGGGATTCGAACCCTCGGCCTCCAGAGCCACAATCTGGCGCGCTAACCAACTGCGCCATACCCACCATGTCACCTGACCATCAACCTGTATGCAGGTCCGGTTGTCACGACTCTGATCAGATAAAACGTGCCTGAAGGGATTCGAACCCCCGACCCACGGCTTAGAAGGCCGTTGCTCTATCCAGCTGAGCTACAGACACACTGGTTAGACTATCGTCTTATAACCAAAAGCGGGTGATGGGAATCGAACCCACGTGTCCAGCTTGGAAGGCTGGTGTTCTACCATTGAACTACACCCGCAAATTATAATACCTATTCACCTGTAAGGCTACCGTGATCATGAGATATCATAACACAGCGAAAGTAATATATCATACTGAAATGGCTTTGTCAACAAAAACCGAATCAAACAGTTTTGATATAAATCGGGGTAACAGGATTCGAACCTGCGACCTCCTGGTCCCAAACCAGGCGCTCTAGCCAAGCTGAGCCATACCCCGTTATATACAGATCACGTCGCCTGTACACCGACAGATCCGCACTTTCAAAAAGCAAGTGTAATTATATGACAGCGGTACCGCCTTGTCAACAAATACGCCTGCCGCATCATCCTATATAGTTGATCTCAAAGTGAGCTTCTCCCGCTTCATCAATCGTCATCATGATATAGCTGGGTCTGCGGTTCTCCTGCCTTGGATATGTGAGGGAGCCCGGATTGACCGCGATCACGGGACCGCTCAGATCTACCACAGGTCTGTGCGTATGTCCGTACATCACGATATCGCAGCCTCTGGCCACAGCCTCCTGCTTGATCAGCGCATTGCCCATGGAGATATAGTAATGATGTCCATGCGTAAGGAACACCTTATGACGGCCTATCATGAACTCCTGCTCTGCCGGTGCATCGGAGAAAAAGTCATTATTGCCCTGCACCAAGTGAACCGGGCATTCGGGACTCATAAGGATCGTCTGATCCTTACCGTCCGTATCGCCGCAGTGAATGACCATGTCAAGCGGCTTAAGTTTATCAAGCAGCGCCAGATACAGGGCATTGCTGCCGTGTGTATCGCTCACTATCAATATCTTCCTGGGGTTATTATCACTCATCAGTCAACATCCATCACTAAGGCGTAATCTGCCTAAGACCGCCTTCTCTATCTTCCGAGTTCTGCAAGCAGCAGCTCTCTCATCTTAACAAGCGCCTTCCCCCTGTGACTTATCCGGTTCTTCTCATCCGGATCAAGCTCCGCACTGTATACTCCTCTGTCCGGCAGATAGAATATGGGATCGTATCCGAAGCCGTTGGCACCCTTCTCTTCATATCCTATCGCGCCTTCATATGTGGCCTCAGCCGACAGTTCCCTTCCGTCCGGCAGCACGCATGCTATGGCGCAGACAAATCTTGCACTTCTCTTATCCTCGGGCACACCTTCCATCCGCTCGATGATCTTCGCATTCTTGACAGAATACGGTGTATCCTCGCCTAAGTACCTGGCAGAATAGATGCCCGGTTCACCACCAAGTGCATCCACCACAAGTCCCGAATCATCCGCAAGCACGATATCCTCATCAAAGCCCAGTTCCTTACACCTGCCTGCTATTGCCCTTGCCTTGATGAACGAATTCTCCATGAATGTAGTACCGTCCTCGACCACTTCCGTCTCAACGCCGGCCTCAGCCATTGACAGTATCGGCACCGAAGCACCCTTAAGTATCTCTCTTATCTCACGCATCTTGCCCTTATTACCCGTGGCAAAAATGATCCTGACTGACATATCTTACTCCTTACTGTTCTTCCCCTGTCCCGGCGACCGCCTCGCCGCTCCCGGAATCTGTTGTCGCCTCGCCGCTCCCGGCATCTGTTGTCGCATCCTCATCGCTGCCGGTCTCAGCAGCTTCCGGCTCATCCTCAATGCCCCGTATCTCTTTTATCGCATCAAGGATACCGAGCGCAATATTGCTTCTGTATGTCTCCGACAGAAGTGCCTCCGCTTCCTTGGCATTAGTGGCATATCCCATCTTGATGACCACTGCCGGTCTCCTTACATCCTTAACCAGTTCCGAAGTATCATCAGCTAAAGGGAATATCCCCTCGGCTACTCCGCCGATCCTCGTGACCACGCTTTTTTCCATGACGTCCGCCAGATGAGAATTGACGAGATGATAGTCATAATATCCGTCATCATACCACATGGATGTTCCCATGACTGACGCATCATCCGAACTGTTAAGCTTAAGTTCAATGATCATATCCGGGTCGACTTCCTTGATAAAGCTTACTCTCTGATCATATGAAGGATTGGTGTCCGTATCCCTGGTCATGAATATCCCGAGGCTTTCATCCTCATTAAGGCTCTCCACATAACGGGCCACTCCCAGAACGGCATCGCTCTCCTTCAAAGCGCCGGATATGACACCCGTGTCACTTCCGCCGCCCACCGGATTAATGAGCACCCTGTACTTATATCCCTTGATGGCCATACGGTTTCCCGCATCATATATCAGATACTCATAAGCCGAGTTAGTCTCTGCGAGTTCCCTGTTCTCCTCCGCTCCCGGAGCCTTATATATGTAATTGTAGTAATAATATCCTGCCCCGGTACCCAGTGACACCAGTACCACCAACAGGATCATCACCCATTTCTTCATGTTCTCTCTGTGTTCGCCGCGATATGAGACGCCCCCGCGGTAAGGAGTCTTAATCGCCCGTGTTTTTACGCTTAGGCGGCTTCGGCCCCATGAACGAATAGAACCTTGTCTGCAGCATCCCGTTATATATCTTACGGTTTTTGTCCGCCTTGCGCCCTATCGCCTTCTCCGCATCCTCATACGATGTGATCATGTAGAGTGAAAAACTGTCCAGACTGCGGTATCTCTCTCCGATCGTCCTGTAGAGCCCGGATATATCATCATCGCTCATGAGCCTCTCGCCGTACGGAGGATTGGTGATGATGAACCCGTACTTGCCGGGATGGCTTAAGTCGCGGACATCTCTTCTCTGAAAATGAATGAGCCCTTCAACTCCCGCAAGCCGGGCATTCTCCCTTGCGGTGCGAACCATCTCATCATCTATGTCATAGCCCTGGATATCGGTCTCAACATCCATGTTGACGGATTCTCTCGCCTCGTCATAGGCATCCTTCCAGATGCGCTTAGGCACTATGTGTTCCCATTCGCTTGCCCTGAACTCCCTGTTAAGACCGGGAGCTATGTTGGCTGCCATGAGAGCTGCCTCGACAGGGAATGTTCCGCTGCCGCAGAATGGGTCAATGAGTATCCTGTCCGCCCTCCACGGTGTCAGCATTATAAGGGCTGCCGCCAGATTCTCGGCTATCGGGGCCTTGGCGGTCAAAAGCCTGTAGCCTCTCTTATGAAGCGAGTCTCCGGTAGTATCGAGGCCCACCGTTACCTTATCCTTATATATGAATACTCTCACGGGGAAGTCCGTACCCGTCTCACTGAATCTCTCAACGGGATAGGTCTCCTTCATCTTCTCCACCATGGCTTTTTTCATGACGGACTGGATGTCGGAGGGGCTGAAGAGCTTGCTTCCCACGCTGCTTGCCTTGGTAACCCAGAATCTTCCGTCCTGCGGAATATATTCCTCCCACGGAAGAGCCCTCGTCCCCTGGAAGAGTTCCTCAAACGAACAGGCCATGAACTCACCGACTTTGATCAGCACTCTCTCAGCTGTCCTTGACCATATATTGATACGGGCTATGGCTTCCGCGTCACCGATGAAAGTCACTCTTCCATCCGAAACCTCGGATATATCATAGCCCAGATCCGTTATCTCCCTCTTGAGCACCGCTTCGAGCCCGAAATGGCAGGGTGCGATCAGTTCCATTGTGTTCATATATCATCATCGCTCTAGAAATTATCCTTAAAGAATCTGTATACCAGCAGCGCCAGAAGACCGATACATGCGACCGGTATCAGTGCCGCAGCCACGGAGCTTATACCGACCACAAGCAATATGCCGGTCGCCACGGCTCCTGCCTTCACAAGCCCAAGCGGGATACCGAGATCGTTGCCGTTACGAAGTCTTACATGGAACTTGCCGTCATATATCGCATATTTGCCGGCACCCGCATCATTAGAGCGGTCATTTCCGTAGCTGTCATTTCCGTAGCTGTCATCTCCCGAACGACCGTACTCATAACTTCCTTCGGATCTGTTCTGATCTGCGCTTTTACTTCCGTATATTCCGGAATCATCGCGGCTGGCCACGATCGACTTGGCTATATGCCTCGGATCACCGAGTTCCTTTAACACATCCTCCTCGGTCCTGCCCTTACGAATGGCTGTATCTATATAATCCTGGTAGTAAGATACGGTATCGTTTATGAATCCCGGATCCTCCACCTCGGATATATGTCTTCTTAACATATCAATGAATTCGACTTTGTTCATTATTTACTCTTCGTTTTCCTTCTCATCAGCATCACTGCCGTCAGATCCTGTACTTTCCTCGTCGCCGGCGGTCGCCTCGGGTGCTTCACTGCCTTCGACAGCCGCTGTCTCAGGCCCGCTCTTCTTTTCCAGATAAGGGACTAAGAACTTAAAGCCCAGGAGACATGCCGGAACACATAAGATCGCTATAAACTGTGATGTTGACAGCGGTCCCACCGTGCCTCTTGCATCTGCCCTGAAGAATTCGATGATGAACCTGCCTATGCTGTAGAGCAATACCCACAGAAGCGTTGTCTGGAAGCGCTTGCGCGGCTTGCTCGCATACCAGAATAATATCGCCGCTATGGCAAAGTCACCTGCCGACATGATGAGCTGTGTAGGGATCAGTCTGACTCCGTTGGGTGCAAAGTTGGAATGAGAAAAGACCACACCTATCGGAGAAGTCGTCTCTCTTCCGTAGCAGCAGCCCGCAAGGAAGCAGCCTATGCGGCCAAAGCCCTGAGCCACGGCGACCGAGGGAACCATAAGATCCAGATAGTCAAAGCCGTTGACCTTCCTCAGCTTACAGTAGGCTATGGCCACCAATATACCGCCTATTATGCCGCCGTATACCACGAAGCCTTCCTGCGTGATGTAAGCCATGGGATCCTTGATGAAATCTCTCCACTTGGTGATAATGAAGAGCACCTTGGCTGCGGCAAATCCCAGGATCACGACCGTGATCGTGAGTCCGTATATAAACTCGCCGTTAAGCCCCCTCTTGGCGGCTCTCTTATCGCCTATGAGCATGGCCAGTATCACGCCTATCCCTATCATCAGCCCGTATCCGTATATGGTCACGGGACCTATCGTCAGTATCTCGTTATGCATACGTCATCTTTCCTTTCGTACAATATCCATATAATAGCACCATAACCCGTTATCCGTCCATTAAATACTTATGAATTAAGTATCTGCCTATCGCAAAAACGATGCCGCATTACTTTGGCATCGCTTTCTTTCTGTATTGAATGAGCAGGACGAACACCGCGATCGATATGACCGACAGGAGAAGACCTGTCATAAGGCCCTGAGGACGATACTTAAGTTCCACTATATGTCTGCCGGTACCAAGCGGTACGGCCGTCATCATGCCCATGGCGGGAAAGGCCTTGGTCTTTGTTCCGTCCACATATACGGTATAACCCTTATCATAGGGGATGCTAAGGATCATATAACCGTTATCCTTCGCCTCTATCTCTCCCTTAAGCCTGCCGCCGCCGTAGCCTTTATCGGATATCTTAAATGTATCTTCTGAGAGTATGCTCAAAAGGTAATGATAAACATTCTCATCCATGCGATAGACCTTCATATGCAGGGATGCTTCGTCCTCCTCGCTTACATGCACCGAGTCACCGCCGTTTAGATAACCGAGGTTTATTATATACGGGTTCTTAAGCTTCTTGTATTCGCTCTCGCCGTACGGAGCCGTGACCTTAAGGGTATTGACCTTCTTGGTGTCACAGTATGCGATGTAATATCCGTCCTCAAATATGTCTATATCGGCACTCCCGCCGTTATACTCATCCGACTGGGCTATATACAGAGGGGAGCCCGAACCAAGGTAAAATGCCAGTCTGTTCTGGCGCTCCACGGGAGTGATCTTCTCTTCCTCCGAATCTTCCCCGGACTCATCCTCATTCTTATCTTTATCCGCATCCGTCTCTATCAGCTCATTGATGTCACAGCTGCCTGAATAGAGCATATATCCGACAGGAAGTGAATCATCAAAGGAATACAGTCCCACTTCGCCTCTCTGAGCTATCTTGGTAAGACCGAGACTGCCCGCCACGGAATCCTGTGATCCGTCCGGTTCACCCGCTTCCTTCACCTCGACATCGATAGCACTGTCAGGCCGCATCTTACCTTCCCAGATTTCCGCTTCCTTATCTTCAACGAACACATACTTATTACCGAGCAGTGCCCGCATAAAAGGCGTCGCTCCATCCGCGCAGTAGAATACCTTGCTCGAACGCATTCCGTAATCCTGATAGAAGGAGTTGACTCTTCCGTTGCCTATCGAAGAGAACATGGACACGGAAGGGTAGGCCTTGAGCATCGCATCATTATTGGTGAGCCTTCCCTCTCTCTCGAACCTGTAGAAGCTTCCATCGGAAAGTTCATTATATGTATCATAGAGATATTCATAATCATCATAGTTTTTAAGATAATTGTCCCTTGAGACCGTAGGTACGCTCGTAAGCTTCATATTTAGGCCGGATTCGACTATTACGACCATGAGCACAATGCTTGTAATGAGCTTAAGCCTGTCAGCCTGTTCCTTCTTATCCTTAGCTTTCTTACCCGCACCTCCGACAGGTGCATACTCTTCTTTCGTATTATCTGTGTGCCTGTATATACAGATAATGAAGATATATATGAAGATCGCTATGGCAGACAGAGCTATCGTCCTTGCCGAAACCGCATCATCATCCGTAAACTTCTGTATCAGTATGAGCAGTCCCACTGCAGCGAACACGGCTCCCATCAGTTCATTCCTGCTGTATTCTCTCAGATGAACATATGCGTCATAACACATTGTAAGCAGCAGGAACACATAGAGATATGACTGCCTTGCAGGCAGTGAATCAGGATAGTTAAACCCGTGCCACAGGAATGATAGGAGATTCACGGAGAAGCTGTAGAACATAAATGACAGCAGTGTCAGTCGCCCTGCTTTTACCCGTGTCGGGATCTGTCTGCATATAACATACAGAGGGATCAGGATGAGCACTGCAACCGATGCATATATATTGGGCCAGTGGTCGAGTCCTGTCTCCACCTTCACATCTAAAAGATGCCTTGCAAATACATCAAATACCGGGAAGTATGACTTGTAAGACTTGGGAAGATCCGTCCCGACAAACTTCGTCATGCGAACGGCCATATATGAAGGTATCAGAACAACGGCCGCCATGCACCCCGATAAGAGTGAGTATCCGGCAAACATTCCTGCAGTCTTGGCCGACCGCTTAAGCACGTTCTCCTGCATCCCGGGGATCACATCCGGAAGAAGGACCATAAGATAATAAAGCACGAGGAATACCGACAGCATGATGCAGAGATAGTAATTGCACACAAGGGCTGCCGCAAAGGATATGCAATACAGCCTGTACTCCCTGCCTTCTGAGATCACAAGACTCTCAAGCCCGAGTATCACTATCGGAGAGAGCGCTACAACATCAAGCCACATCACATCCCAGTTATATGCCGCCATATAGCCGCTCATGGCATAGAACACGGAAAAGAAAATGATACTCAGGTTGTGGGGATCCGAAAGAAGCCTCATATCTTCAGACGGTCTGTCAAGCCCGGGAGTCGCGGCCGGATTGCCGTACATGGCTCTGTGGTTATTGAGATAATATGCAAAAGCTGAACCTGATAATCCGATCTTAAGCACCGCACCGTAACTTAAGAATTCCATCAAATGCTTCTCAGGAATAAGAACGGACAGATAATTAAGGGGGCTTGAGAGATAGTAATCATACAGGGCTGTAAAGTTGACTCCGAGTCCTCCGTTAAAGCTGTAGGCAAGGCCGGATCCGATAGTCCCGCCGCTTCCGCCTCTTATGGCATGGTACATATCCACAAGAAACGGAAAATACTGGTGATACATGTCGATATGCAGAAAACTCCTGTCCCCGAAAGGATAGATCTTCGCCATCGCAAATATGACCATCATAACCGTGAACGGAATGAAAAATGCCAATATGTAAATCTGGTTATTATGCACGTATGTGCTGACTCGTTTTTTCATGATCCCTTGTATTTACTGCGTTCGTCCGGGCCTGTCATAAGCTGACGGAATGATAACCCCGGCCGCCCGTTTTTTCCTTCTACATAACAAGTGCCCGCCGACGGATCGACGGGCACCTGACTTAAGTCCTGATCTTATATGAATTCCTTAACGCTCTTGTATACGCCCTCACCGTCTAAGCCGAACTTCTTGACAAGCTCGCCTGCGGATCCTGACTCACCGAATACGTCCTGAACACCGATCTTCTTGACCGGAGTGGGAAGATTCTCAGAGAGCACATCACATACTGCACTTCCGAGTCCGCCGATGACTGAATGCTCCTCAACAGTCACAACCTTGCCGGTCTTCTTGGCTGACTCAAGGATGATGTCCTTATCTATGGGCTTGATCGTATGGATGTTGATTACCTCGGCTGAGATTCCGTCTGCCTTAAGCAGCTCTGCCGCATTAAGAGCACTGTCAACACAGATACCGGTTGCCACTATGGTCACATCGGTTCCTTCAGTGAGCTTAACGCCCTTGCCTATCTCAAACTTATATCCGGGCTTGTCATTGATGACCGGAACGGCCGCACGTCCGAATCTTAAGTACACGGGACCGTTAAACTCAAGGGCTGCTCTGACGGCTGCCTTGGCTTCCACGTCATCACTCGGAACGATGACCGTCATGCCGGGGATCGTGCGCATAAGAGCTATATCCTCGTTACACTGATGTGTCGCTCCGTCTTCACCTACGGTTATGCCGGCATGTGTTGCACCGATCTTAACGTTCAGGTGCGGATATCCGATGGAATTACGCACCTGCTCAAAGTTACGTCCTGCAGCGAACATTGCAAATGATGATATGAACGGAATCTTACCGCATGTGGCAAGTCCTGCTCCTATGCCTGTCATATTGGATTCCGCAATACCGCAGTCTATATGTCTGTCCGGATATGCCTTCTTGAACACGCCTGTCTTGGTGGCACCCGCGAGGTCAGCATCGAGAACGACCAGATCCGGGAAATCCTCAGCACACTCAACAAGGGCATTACCGTAGCTCTCTCTCGTAGCTATCTTCTTAATATCACTCATACTCTTATCTCCTTCTATGCCAGACTCGCATCTATGGCATCAAGATCCTTCATTGCTACTTCATACTCCTCATCATTAGGAGCCTTGCCGTGCCAGCCGGCGTTGTTCTCCATATAAGAGACGCCCTTGCCCTTGACGGTCTTCATGATGATGGCCGTAGGCATGCCCTTGGTGGCTCTTGCTTCCTTAAATGCTGCTCTGATGGCATCGAAGTCATGACCGTCAATGTTGATCACATGGAAATTGAATGCCTCAAACTTCTTATCGATGGGATAAGGGCTGCAGACATCCTCGATCTTACCGTCGATCTGTAATCCGTTGTTGTCCACGATGACTGTGAGATTATCAAGGCCTTTGGCACCGGCAAACATTGAAGCCTCCCATACCTGTCCTTCCTGGATCTCTCCATCACCAAGAAGTGTGTATACTCTGTAGTCCTTATTATCGAGCTTGGCTGCAAGTGCCATACCTACAGCAGCTGATATACCCTGACCCAGTGAACCCGAACTCATATCCACGCCGGGAGTCTCCTGCATGCAGGGATGTCCCTGAAGATAAGAGCCCAGATGTCTCAATGTCGGAAGATCCTCTACGGGGAAATATCCTCTGTTGGCCAGAGCAGAATAAAGACCCGGAGCCGTATGACCTTTAGACAATACAAATCTGTCCCTGTCTGCCTTCTTGGGATCCTTGGGATCGATATTCATCTCCTCAAAATAGAGGAATGTAAACATATCTGCAGCTGACAGAGATCCGCCGGGATGACCGGCCTTGGCTCCGTGAACTGCCGTTACTATGCCTTTGCGAACCGCATTGGCTTTTTTCTTGAGTTCTAAATTATCCATCTTGCCCTCCGTTTTATTCTTAATCGTGCCCGTGCACGCCAACACATTCTACCACAGCTTACTTATTTTGTCCATAATAGGCATTAGCGCCATGCTTACGGTAGTAGTGCTTGTCCTGAAGCTCCTGCGGAGCAGGCTGTACATCCTTATTGATAAGCTCTGTCCTGAATGCCATCTTGGCCACTTCCTCGACTACGACCGATGAGTGGACAGCATCGACAGCATCCTTACCCCAGGTGAATACACCGTGATTCTTGCATAACACCGCGGGCATAGCCATGGGATCTATATCTCGCGCCTTGAATTCATTGACGATCAGATGACCGGTATTCTCCTCATAGGCTTCTTCTATCTCATCCGCATTAAGACAGCGGAGGCACGGTATCTCTCCGTAGAAATAATCCGCGTGTGTCGTGCCGTAACAGGGGATGCTCCTGCCCGACTGTGCCCAGCTCGTCGCATAAGAAGAATGAGTATGAACAACTCCTCCCACTTCAGGGAATGCCTTGTATATCTCCAGGTGTGTGGCAGTATCGGATGAAGGTCTGTAATCACCTTCCACTACCTTACCGTCAAGATCAAGGACTACCATGTCTTCGGGGCGGAGGCTGTCATATTCAACACCGCTCGGCTTGATAACGAACAGTCCCTTCTCCCTGTCTATCCCGCTCACATTACCCCATGTGAAGGTGATGAGCTTATATGCGGGGAGAAGCATATTGGCTTCGTATACCTGTTTCTTAAGTTCTTCTAACATTACAATACCTCTGTGGCTGCCTTTTCTATTGCAAGCCCCTTCCTGTACTTATCCATAAACTTCTCGAATCCGTCGATATCGGCCTGCTTGGGCTCTAATCTGCTGCCCTTGTTTCCTGCGAATATAACATCCGATAAGTACTTACCCAGGCTCATTCCGTCTGCCTTGTCGGCCATATATGAAGCTAAGAGAGCCATGCCCCATGCACCGCCTTCTCCGGCTGTCTCCATAACTGATACGGGAGCATGGATAGCTGCTGCCGCAAAGCTCTGTCCGACTTCGGGAGTCTTGAAGTACCCTCCATGGCCGAGCATCTCATCCACTTCCACATGCTCTTCCTTAAAGAGGATGTCAAGACCTACCTTAAGAGCCGCAAATGCGGAATACAGATGCATCCTCATCACGTTGGAAAGAGTGAACTTATCATCAGCCTTACGAACGAATAACGGTGCTCCGTCTGCAAATCCGGTTACAGGCTCGCCTGATACGTAATTGTATGACAGGAGGCCGCCGCAATCCGGATCTCCCTTCATGGCTACCGAATACAACTTCGTAAAAAGCTCATTCATATCGGGTGTCTGTCCCATGAGCTCATAGAATTCCTTAAACATGTTGACCCAGGCATTGATCTCTGAAGTACAGTTGTTGCAATGCACCATACCTACCAGTGCTCCGTCGGGAGTAGTGACAAGATCGATCTCAGGATAAACCTTGGAGAGATCCTTTTCGAGTACGACCATGGCAAAAATCGATGTTCCTGCCGAGATATTACCCGTTCTCTTAGCCACGCTGTTGGTAGCGACCATACCGGTTCCCGCATCGCCCTCGGGAGGACATAAAGGAATACCGGCCTTAAGAGTGCCGCTTGCATCCAAAAGCTTAGCACCTTCCTCTGTAAGAGTACCTGCATTCTCGCCTGCACTCAGAACTTCGGGAAGGATATCTTCAAGCTTCCATGAGAAGCCCTTGGGCGCAATAAGCGCATCAAACTTCTGTATCATGGTCTTGTCATAATCACCTGTGCTTATATCTATGGGGAACATTCCCGATGCATCACCTACGCCTAAGACCTTGCGTCCGGTGAGCTTATAGTGAACGAAGCCTGCGAGTGTCGTAAAGAACGCTACGTCAGGAACATGCGCTTCACCGTTAAGAACAGCCTGGTACAGATGTGAAATGCTCCAGCGCTGAGGTATATTGTAATTAAACTCCTTGGTAAGAGCCGCTGCCGCTTCCTCGGTAATGGTATTACGCCAGGTACGGAACGGAACCAGAAGTTCATCATTCTTATCAAAAGCAAGATATCCGTGCATCATGGCCGAGAATCCGATGGCCTTGAATGATGTGACACCGATATCGTATCTGTCTTTAATATCCTTAAGAAGGTCTGAATAGCAATCCTTAAGACCTCCCCATATATCGTCAAGAGTATAGGTCCAGATTCCGTTATCCAGCCTGTTCTCCCAACCGTGTCCTCCGGTGGCAAGTACGGTTCCCTTATCATCGGTCACCACTGCCTTGATCCTTGTAGAGCCGAATTCTATCCCCAAATAGCTTCTGCCCTCTTCGATTATCGCCTTACCGCTCATATATGATTACCCTCCAATTAATTAAAATACTATTCTGTCTCTTCCCTGTTCCTTACCCATGTAGAGCTTGTTATCAGCCTCCTTGATATTGTCATCCAGAGGTCTGTTCTTGTCATATTCCGCAAGACCGTATGTCAGAGTAACCTTGATCTTCTGGTCACCCGACATGACCACCGTCTTACGAAGTTCACTCTGGATATCATAGAGTACCACCAGTGCCTCATCGCCGTTAAGATCAGGGAAAGCCAGGAAGAATTCTTCTCCGCCCCATCTTGCCGTGAAAGCCTTGCCCTCCGAGCAGGTCATAAGGACCTTGGCCACAGCCTTGAGCACCAGATCGCCTATATCATGTCCGTATGTATCGTTGACTCTCTTAAAATGGTCTATATCACAGATACAGACACTGCAGATCATATCGTCAGCCTGCTTCTCAAACTCAGCCAGATACTCCATCGCACTTCCTCTGTTATTAAGTCCCGTCAACGGATCGGTATTGGCCTTCTCCTTGAGCTTCTTGTTGTATTCCACAAGTTTGTTCTCCATGCTCTGACTCTCGTTGGAGAACGCATAGGCCGCGATACAGGTACACAGAAGTATGATGAGCATACAGCTGTCCCTGACATATCTGTGTGTCAGATGCGAAACTGTCTGCACAATGGGTTCTCTGTCACCGTACAGGTCAAACAGTCCCATATATACTATGAATGTCATCAAAGTGAAGATTATCTTATACTTGAACTGATCATTACTTGCAAAGAAGAAAATGATTATCAGAAAGGCCGGGAATGTCTGAAAACTTGAATCCGGGCCGAATAAGAACAGCATGCCTACGGCCCATATGATCGTGGTCACGATAAACATCCAGACCACTGCCATCTTACGGACCTTGTAAGAAAGGGCAAATACCGCAAAATACATAAGTCCCAGGGCCATGCAGCTTGCAAGCCCCCTTATATTCCCCACGATCGCAAATATCATTGTATCTACGGCAAAGAATGCCATCAGGATAAGACACAGAATCCTAAGGAGCACCGTCATCTTCCTGGATTCATTCTCGAAGGGAGTCTCCTTATCTATGATATTTCTGAGTTCATCAAAAAGTTTCATATTGTCCCCCAAAAACAACTTTTCAAGACATTATACCACTTTTTTCGACTCTTGTGTTAATCATCCTCAATCTTCAGTTTTTTTTGACCTTATTCTCCTTCGTTCCCGATAAGTGTTAAAACAGGGCGCAGTTTGCACCACGCCCTGCGTGTTATCCGTTAAGACACAATGTTCAGCCTGCCTTCTTATCCTTCTCTCTCTTCTTGAGCACAACACTCTGTAAGAGGATGAAGAAGCAGAGCATTCCGCCGGTGGTTATACTCTGCCACCAGGGATCATTAAGTCCGCTTGAAACCACTATCTTCTTGATCGTCGTAAGCGTGAGCGTTCCGAAGAATGTACCCAGCACGTTACCCACACCGCCTGTAAGAAGCGTTCCGCCGATGATGGATGAAGCGATGGCGTTCATCTCCATTCCGGCAGCATTCGTCGCATTAGCCGCACCGGTATGCATCATAAATACATAGCCTGATATTCCGCTAAGCAAGCCGCTTATCACATAACTTATAAAGCGTGCTCTCTTGACATTGATACCAAGCATCAGAGAGCTTGTCTGGTTACCGCCCATTGCGTAGAATTCACGACCTACACGAATGTACTTAAGAAGTATGAATACTACTATCACGCACAGAAGTGCAACCACTACGCCTATCTCCATACGTGCCGGGATCATATTGCCGTTCTTGGCCGTATATCCGAGCCACGGGATCTCGATCTTGGCTTCCTGCAGTTTCAAGAATCCCTCATGAGCCACCTTCTGCGGCTCAACCGTTCCGGTTATCTTATTATCCACGATGGTCGTCATTCCTCTCGCAAAGAACATACCTGCCAGAGTAACTATGAACGGCTGGATTTCAAGATAACTTACGAGGAATCCGTGTACCAGTCCGAATGCCAGTCCTATTCCGAGAGCCATGATCATCGATACGAACAGGTTGCCCCCGTTGTTGAGATAGAGAACACAGCTCATGACCACAAGTGACGTGACTGCACCTACACTAATATCTATTCCGCCGCCTATCATGACGATCGTAAGACCGCACGAAACTATGATAAGGCTCGCATTATCGTTAAGCAGATCGAACAGCTGCTGTGTGTGTAAGAATCCGCCCTGAAGAAATACCATGGCCAAGAGGTACATCACTAAGAATATACCTATCGTGATGGCCATCAGTAACTGTGTATCGGTAAGCGGTTCTCTGCGTTTATCATTTGATCTCATCATGCTTTCTCCGCTCCTTTCACATTTATTCCTTTAACGTTCTTACGCATATTGTTCATAAACTTTGCGAACTTCTCCTTGAATACCGGCGAACCGATGACTACAAGGATAATGATCACTATGGCCTTATAGGCCTTAACATCCGTAGACGGAACCTTCATGGCATAGAGTGTGATCGTAAGCATCTGGATGACATATGCACCTATGATACTTCCGCTTATCTTAAACTTACCTCCGCCAAGGTTGTTACCGCCTATGGCAACCGCAAGGATCGCATCCATTTCCACATCCAAAAGGAGCGTCTCATGGTTGATAAGACCCAGACGACTTACGCCTATGCTGCCCGCAACTGCCACGCACACACCTAAGATGATGAATGACAGGAGCTTGATGAACGTGGTATTGATACCGTTAAGTCTGGCTGCGCTTCCGTTGATACCTACCGACTGAGTGAACAGTTCAAGAGAGGTAAACCTGAAGATCAGCTTGAATATTATTGCCATCAATATTACGATGAGCACCGGCGTGGGAATGGGTATGCCCGGTATAAAGCTTCCCATTGCCGAAACGATCGGACTGCTGACTGTAGGGGTCGCACCTCCGTTGATCCAGTAAGCGATCGAACGTCCGCAGGTGTACAGTATCAATGTCGCTATCATCGGCTGGATCTTGAAGATGGCAACAAGTGTACCGTTAAGCGATCCGAATATCATGGCTACTATACATGCCAGGAATAAAGCAGCTATGAACTTTCCTCCGTTTATTCCCGAGCCTGACTTAAGCGTCTTGACGAACACGCTGCCCGCTATGGCCGCTGCAGCGCCCACGCTGATATCCTGTCCGCCACAGGCTGCCGTTACGAGCGTCATGCCCATTGCAAGTATCGCCAGTTCGCTGGCACCGTTGATTATACTTATGAGGTTACCCTGTAATACAAGGTTGCCGTCATTATTATGGCTTAATCCGACAAAGAAGAAACCCGGGTCTCTTATCAGGTTGAAGATGACGAGCAGCGCTATGGCTATAAGAGGGATCGTCAGCTGGCCAAAATTGATCTTTTTGGATTTGATGTTCTTATCCTTCATTATGACTCACCTCCTGCTATAGTCTTCATTACCTGTGCCTGATTAAGATCGGCTCCCTTAAGTTCACCCACAATATGTCTGTCGCGCATAACGATCAGACGGCTGCAGGTACGAAGCATCTCTTCTATCTCCGAAGAAATGAATGTTACGCTCACATCTTCTTCGGCAAGCTTCAGCACAAGCTTCTGTATCTCAAGCTTGGTTCCCACATCGATACCTCTCGTAGGCTCATCAAGGATAAGATAATCCGGATGAGTAAGAAGCCATCTTGCAAGTATCACCTTCTGCTGATTGCCGCCGCTAAGGGATCCTACCGGAGTCTCTCTGCTGGCAGTCTTGATATTGAGCGCCTTGATATATTCATCGGCAAAAGCCTCGGATTCACTGCGGCTTATGGGCTTAAAGAACCCGTTCATTACCTGAAGGGCTATGATGATATTCTCACGAACACTTAAGTCCGCGATTATACCGTCACGCTTTCTGTCCTCAGCCAGATATCCGATACCGTGCTTCATGGCATCGATGGGCTTGGTTATCTTCACATTCTCGCCCTTGATCTTGACGGTTCCGCCGCCGACCTTGTCAGCTCCGAATATGGCTCTCACGCTCTCGCTTCGGCCGGAACCCAGAAGTCCCGTAAAGCCGTTGACTTCACCCTTCTTGATCTGAAAATCAAAGGGAAGGGCTTCGCTGCTCGTAAGGCCTTGAGCCTCATAGAATACCTGTCCGTCGTGTTCCTTATGTTCTTCCGTATCGGAGAGGTTGTTAAGTTCGTCTAATTCCTTACCTATCATCTTGGCGACAAGCTGGACCTGAGGAAGATCCTCAGTCAAGTATTCTCCTACGAGCTCACCGTTCCTGAGAACCGTGATCCTGTCGCTCACTTCATAAACCTGCTCCAAGAAGTGGGTTACGAATATGATACCCACACCTCTGGACTTGAGGTCACGCATTAGCGTAAAGAGCATGTTTACTTCCTTGTCGTCAAGAGAAGAGGTGGGCTCATCAAGTATAAGGACCTTACACTGCAGATCTACCGCACGTGCGATGGCAACCATCTGCTGAACAGCCAGGGAACAGTTGCCTAACTGCTGCTTGGCTCTCGCCGGTATCTGAAGACTCTGTAAGATCTCATCTGCCCTCTTCTCATAGGCCTTCTGATTGACCAGATTCTTACTGTCACGGCCTATGAACATATTCTCTGCAACAGTCAGGTTCGGACACAGCGTTATCTCCTGATACACCGTGCTGATACCGTTATTCTGTGCATCCTGAGGGGAAGTGATATGAACGCTCTGCCCCTCTACCTTTATACTTCCGGCATCCATTGAATAGACACCGGTCAATATCTTAATAAGAGTAGACTTACCTGCGCCGTTCTCCCCCATAAGTGCATGAATCTCACCTTTTCTCAATGTGAAATCCACATTATTGAGTGCCAGCACTCCGGGGAATCGCTTTTCAATGCCTCTGAGTTCAAGTAAGTGATCCTCCTGCATATCCATTACCTCCATTCATACTTCTGTAGCTAACGGGGAACCCCCGTTTTTCACAAAAAAAGCGCAGTCTGCTGTTAATTTGCTTACAGCCAGACTGCGCTGTCGGGTCATATTCTAAAGATCATTCCCCTGATTATTCACCTAAGCCGTAGGTGTTGATATCATCGTCTGTAAGAGTCTTAGCATCGAATCCCTTCTCTTCGTTGATGATCTTCTTAGAAGAAGGTGCGCTGCCGCTCTTTATAAGATCGCTGATGATCTGAGCCTGGAAAGGAGAGCACTGTCCATCATAGTTCCAGTTGCCTGCCTTAAGCTCTCTGAGTGCCCACTTGTTGCAGTCGAAGCCCATTACGATAACGTCGCCGTTAACACCGTGTGTGATACCTGCGTCGTCAAGTGCTGCTACAGCACCCTTAGCCATACCGTCGTTCTCAGCGTAGATTACGTTGAAGTCATCACCTGCATTGATAACAGACTCAACGATCTTCTTAGCTTCTGCCTCGTCCCATGTAGCTGTCTGCTGAACAACCTTGTTCATCTTGCCTGATGCGAACTGCTCGTCAAGAGCGCCTGTACGTCCGATCTGAGCGTCTGAACCCATAGCACCCTGAATGTGGATTACATTGTAGGTATCAAGGTTCTGGTCAAGGAGCCACTTAACTGCTGTCTCACCTTCCTTAGCCATGTCAGAAACAACTGCTGCCTCGTAGAGGTCTTCGCTTACATCGATCATACGGTCGAAGAGATAAACCTTAATGCCGGCTTCCTTAGCCTTCTTAAGAACCTCGTCCCAACCTGTTGTCTCAGCTGCTGAGATAAGTAAGTAGTCAACGCCTTCTGTGATGAAGCCCTGAGCTGCCTGGAGCTGCTCGTCGTTCTTAAGGCTGTAGTATGTCTTAAGCTCGTAACCGTTAGCTGAAGAGAAAACATTCTCCATATCCTTTACGTTAGCTTCACGATAACCAGACTCTGAAGGGGGATTGTTGATAACACCAACCTTGATGGTTCCTGAAGAACCGCCTGAAGCACCACCTGCAGAACTGCCGCATGCGCAAAGGCCTACTACCATAACAAGTGCCAAAACAACGCATAAAACTTTTGATAACTTTTTCATGTTTTTCCTATACCTCCTTTTTCTCTATGGCCTTTATTGACCATCTGCCTAATAATATACCCCGAGTTGTCCCCGGGGTAAATCAATGCTCATTTTGTCTTGGTTAAAAATAATCTCAAAAAACTGCAGACAGGTTGATTATTTTTTTATCAGAGTTGGTTTTGATTTTGCTGCCTGTATTCAGACGGTGTCATACCAACGTTTTTCTTAAAGATATAGCTGAAGTAATGCGCATCATTATAGCCTGTTTCATGCGCTATCTGCGAGCTTCTCATGTCGGTCGTGCGCAGCATCTCCTTGGCCTTGCTTATCCGAAGAAATATGAGATATTCGGTAAAAGTCTGGCCGCTTTGCTGTGAAAATACCGTAGAGAAACGGCTGTTGCTCATGTTGACGGCCTTGGCCACATCCTGAAGCATAAGGTTCGGATCGTTATAGTGCTGTGCCATATATACCTTGGCTTCATTTATCACGGAAGGATTCCTCGTATCTCCCGCAGACTCTCCCATCTCTCTGACTCCGAGGATGAGCGGAGTCTCATCCGTCCGCTCCGCAAGCAGATGTCTTATATGACGGGCTGTCTTGAAGCTGTGAAGGATATCTCCGGGCTTTTCGACGATCTCACCGATACCCGCCTTGATCTGCCTGCATCCTATGCGTTCAAGCTCACTTACAAGTGATGAGGTAAAGGCATAAGCTCTTTCCTCCGTATCCGCAGGAGTATCACCCAGAACAAGAAGCCTTGTACCGGTGCGGCTTCCGGATGTATGGACTATCCCTCCGCTGCCTTCCGCAAGCGTCGCGGCCGCATCCTGTCCCTGCTCAAGCGAATCGAATGCCGCATCTACTACGGCATAACATGATGCGGTAACGGGACTTCCCATCGCCCTTAACTGCATAAGCGCATTCGAGGCATCCTCCTCCATCGCATCTTCAGAGAAGAGAGAACCTATGAGTTTCTCCTTAAGGAATCTTCCGTCCGTGTTCATCCTTGAACGGAGACTCTCCGCATGCTCACGCGTCTTACGCTCTTCCTCTATCTGCACGCTTACCTTATCAAGGACCTGTCTCAACTCCTCGGAATATATGGGCTTAAGAAGATATTCCTTGACTCCGAGCGCTATGGCCTGTCGGGCATATTCGAACTCATCATAGCCGCTTAGGATGATTATGCCTATCCATGGCATCTGTGAACGGAGTACCCTGCAGAATTCTATTCCGTCCATAAAAGGCATACGGATGTCGGTGATGACGATATCCGGATTGGTGTCCCTTATCATCGGCAGTGCCATCTCTCCGTCCGGCGCCTCTCCTACCAGAGTATAGGAAGTCTCCTCCCAGGGAAACGACTCTCTTATTCCTTCTCTTATAACTATCTCATCATCAACCAGAAACACTTTCATTCTCGGTTATCTCCTCTTTGGTCCTGCATGGCACTCTGAAGCTCACTGAAGTGCCCTCCTCATTACTTATTATATTAAGGCCTTCGGGCTGGTTATAGTACAGCCTTATACGAAGGTTAACATTTACCATTCCGAATCCGCCCGATCCTTCACTCACCGTGGGCTGCCCCTTCTTCATTCGTTCGAGCAGACCGTCAAGCTGTTCTCTCGTCATTCCGGTTCCCGTATCCGCAACGGTGAAGACGAGCATGTCATCCTCCAATCTTCCCGTAACCTTTATCGAACCTCCGCCGCGCTTGATCTTGATGCCGTGATATATGGCATTTTCGACAAGCGGCTGAAGCAGAAGCTTCAATATATAGAAGTGACCGATCTCTTCCGGAATATCTATCTCATACCGCAGGATATCCCTGTATCTGGTCTGCTGGATCTTAAGATATCCTTCTATATGTTTTCTCTCCTGACTTATGGGTATCCAGTCAGCACCCGATGATAAGCTTATGCGGAAGAAATCACTCAGAGCACTGGTCAGCTGGATGACCTCATCCTTCTCTTCCGCTTCGGCCTTCCATATGATGGCATCGAGAGTATTATATAAGAAGTGCGGATTGATCTGGGCCTGAAGGGTTCTGAGCTCTGCCTTACGCAGGTTCCTCTCATCCTTACGGCTCTTCTGCATCATGTCTTCAAGACGGTCTGCCATGGTATTAACGGACAGAGTAAGATTCCTGAGCTCCGTGACATCAGTGTCCGTGATCCTGGCATCGAGTGATCCCTGCGCCAGACGTGCGGTTACTTCCTCAAGTCTGTCGATGGGCTTTTTGACAAATGCCGTTGTGGTCTTCATCGATCTGTTTCTTAAAAACCATGCGATCAATACGATAGCCGCCTCGGCAAATGCGGTTATAAGGATAAGAAGCCTTAACACCAGGCTCATATTGGCAGTGTACGTGATCTCCTGGGCAATATACTCATTTAACATACTGTCCACAAGCTCTGCAACTCCTCTTATCTCTCCCAGGACCTCCTCGTTCTCCACCACCGGCCGCTTGGCTTCAATGTTGTCCCTGATCCGGTCCATGTAGTTCTCCATCGTATGCATCGTACGGTCGGCGACTATGAGTGAAAGCCGGTTGGCCTCATCCGTCTTCTCCGTCACCTCACTGATGGTATCGTATACTCCGTGGATCGCGGCATATACCTTGGTACCCGATATCGTGTCTCTTCCGCTGACGATATCCCATACATCCTCAGGTATATCTTCTGACACAACCGTCTTAAGACTCGCTATAGTCTCCATTCTGGCAATGGCATAGTGATATCGTACTGCATATGTCACCATCAGAGCGAGGCTGATGCAGATGGGGATCACGAGCATGATCACCAGATTACGGCTCATGTCATCTATTCTGCCTATAATGCTTTTTTCTTTTCGTATCTTGGACATTTTCTTCTGTATAAGATATGTGATCTGTACGGGTTACACTATAGTTATGAAGTATCAACAGTTATTGGATATCAATATCCTCTCGGTCCGATCTGCGACAGATCCATCTCATCGCTGAACACTTCCTCTTCAGGGTGGATGAGCCTGTCAACTTCTTCTCCGGCCTTGAGCTTAAGCGCGGTTTCCATCAGGGCATTGCCCAGCATGGGCGTACATTCCACCACGCAGTTGATCTTACCTTCCTTAAGCACGTCTATGGCTTCCTGTCCGCCGTCGATGGAGATGATCATCATATCCTTCCCGGGCGCATAACCGGCAGCCTCGATCTCCGGCAGGGCGCCGAGCGTCATCTCATCATTATGGCTGAACACCACATCTATATCATCTCCGTGCTTATCCAGGAGATAACGCATGCACTCTTCTCCGCGGCTTTTTAAGAAATCACCGTTTATGCTCTCAATGACTTCCATGCGTTCATCCCCTTTGATCGTATCCATGAATCCGGCGTGACGCTGCCTCATCGGAGTGGAATCCTCCGTTCCCGTTATCTCGACAATATTGACATGCTCAAGAGAAAGCGCATCTGCCCTCCTTATGAGATACTCTGCCGCTGCCACTCCCTCGCTGTAAAAATCCGCACCTATAAGACATGTCGTAAGATCCTCATTCGTAGTGCTTATATCTCTGTCGACCAGGATAACGGGTATTCCCGCATCCTTAGCTTCCATAAGGACATTGTCCCAGCCTTCCTCCACAATGGGCGAGAAAGCTATAACATCAACATTGTATGCTATGAACCTTCTTATGGCCGCGATCTGATTCTCCTGCTTCTGATTGGCATTCTCAAGCATCAGGCTCACGCCGTAAGCTGCAGCCTTCTCCTCTATATCCCTTGTATTGCCTATTCTCCATGCACTCTCTGAACCGAGCTGGCTGAATCCCAACAGAAGCTTCGGTTCGTCAGTCTGCTCCGGGTTCTTTGAGCAGCCGCTCAACAACCCCAAAGTTAACAGTATGCACAATATTCCTATCACTGTTTTACAGTGCCTGTAAGTCATCTTTTCTCTCCTCTTCCAAGGTCTGTATCATCCCCGGGATCTTACTCTGTCCGCCCGGACCTTTTCACTGCTTACTCAGATTGGAATTCTGATATCCCGGATCGCCCGTCACGTCTTCCGCAAACCAGTCCGGCGGAACAAAGGCCTCCGCTTCCTCCACCGTAGGAAACTCAACCTCCGCTATGACAAGAGGCTTAAGCTCCCCTTCAAATATATCCAACTCGATCGTGTAATCCCCATACGGGATCAGATATCTTGTCTTGGTGATGATCCTGCCGTCTGCCTTGTCCCTTAAGTGATAGTATGACGCTTCATCAAGCGGAAGATTGTACTCCTCCCTAGCCATGAGCCCGTCACCCTTATAGGTACAGTAGAACCTGTCATCTTCCCTGCGCACGCGAAGAGTGGGCCTTCGATTGAGATAAGCCTGCTCTATCTTATGATACGCACAGTCCTTAAGCTCGGGGATCTCCTTTATCGTATATTTCTTTTCTATCTCCATATCTTCACTCTTTCATCCGAAAAAATTAACCGCTCTCACTCTCTATCATACCTCATTTGTCATCCCATATCCACCGAACACCTAAGATGCCAGTATGAGTCTTATGAGCCCTTCCGCCGTAAGAGGAATGTTCGTCCCGTCTGCCAGAGTCTTACGGGATGCTCCGTCCTGATCGCCCATATTTTTACCTGCAAGGGTATCCATACCGAAACGCAGCATAAGTTCCGACACGGTATTGCGGGTGACCACGTCCTCCGCTCCGTACTCGACCGCGACTATGATGTGCTCACTGCCCGTATTATCAGCCGCCTTGACTGCCGACACCAGACTGAATCCCGCCATATAAGTGGTGCCCGTCTTAAGGCCTATCGCATCCGGCAGATTGTAGAGCATGGGATTCAGATTCTTGACCGTAAGTCCGTTGGAATCCATGCTGTATTCTCTCGTCGACGTGATATCGGTGATCTGCGGATATACCGCCAGCAGATAAGAGACAAGCGAGAACATGTCCGACGCGGACATCTGGTTCTGAAGCTTGGATGTGACAAGGTTGTCAGAATAGACCGGAAGTCCGTGACAGTTATAGAAGATCGTTGTATCGGACAGACCTATCTCCATGGCCTTGCTGTTCATGCGTTCCACGTAACGCTCCTCCGAACCGTCGATGAGTTCGGCGAGCATCAGAGCGCATTCGTTGCTTGAAGGCAGCATCATCCCGTATATGAGTTCCTCGACGGTAAACCCGTCACCTTCCTTCATGGGGATCACGCCGTCGGAAGTCTCGGATAACAGAGAAGCCTTAAGAGATGCCTCCGTCCTGTCCTGAAGGCTTATCTTCCCTTCCGATAAAGCATCCATAACGCAGAGAAGGTTCATGAGCTTGGTAGTGCTGGCTATGGAAACCGGCACGTCGTCGCTGAAGCTCGCATAAACCTCGCCGGTTGTAGCATCACCTACAAGCGCACTCCTGACTTCCGTGTAGAATCCCGCGTTCTTAAGTTCTGATATGTCGACGGCAAAAGGCTTTTCGGGGTACACCTTAAGACCGTCCTCATCAAGCTGCATGTCGACATCCAGTATCATGGCAATATCAGTGATACTCATAAATGCATCGCTGCTGCCCTCCGCGTTTTTACCGGTAACGGTGAAGTATCTGGCTTCTCTTCCGTCCACCGTAAGCTTATTGTAGGTTAACTTATTGGTTTCATATATATACTTATCAGCATCATCCTCTGCAGCATCAGACTCCTTATCATCTTCACCGGATACGGAGGCTTCATCATCTTCGGATGAAGAGCTGCTGCTTAAGCCGTCATCATCCGCATCATTATCATCGTCGTCCGGTGCGATCTCACTGTCCGCCTCTCTCACGGTAAAAAGCGTATCTTCTCCTCCGACTGCACTGTAGGTTCCTTCGGTATCAATGCTTATCTCCGAGGATGTTATGCTTACGGAATACTCAGCGGATGTTCCCTTAAGCGCCAATGCCATGTCACGGAGCGAAACAAATCTGTTGTTCTTATAGTCATAATGGATGGTCTTGACATACCTGTCACTTCCGCCCTCCGTATGTACCATAAGGTTTTCGAGGATACGGTTCTTGATCGTAGCCGCATTGACCTTATCAGGTCCGAATACGTTCTTAAACGAAAAACCCGTCTTATGTCCGCCCTTCCTCATATACATCATGCTCTCACACAGTGGATGGGATACGGCCTCAGTATCTGCAGCCGGCTCTGCGGCGTCAGGCTCTGTCTCACCGTCTTCCGATGAATATGACACTTGTGTCACATCGAGTGCGAGCATCCTCCTGCCGACCATATATTCGGCAGTCAGTTCGTTGTCTATCGTTATGGTCTGCCGTCCGGCATTATATATGCCGCTTCTGTTATACCGTGCCTTGAGTTCTTCAGATTCAGGCATAAGCTCCGGTCCGAATTCCTTAAGATATTCGGCAGTCGACATTCCAAGCTTATCCTGTATAAGACTCGCTGCGGTCTCTGAAGAAGCCTCCCTTCCCGCGGCCTTAAGGCGCAGTGCAACGAGAGCATTCAGTGCTTGTCCCATCTGCTCATAAGCCTTATCCCTGCTCTTATCATATGACTGTTCGTCCAGGGCCAGGCTGTAACTTCCGTCGGACTTAAAAGTCAGAATCCTCGAGATTTTCACCTCATCAATATATTCGGTGACTTCCACCTGATTGCCCATCGCCGCTGCCTTAAGAAAGGCGGAAGCTCTGTCCGTTACCTCAGCAGTGACATCCGTATCGGTGGTCCAGTCTCCTTCAAGCCGCCTCACGGGATCGGTATAGACGAAGCTCACTGCGATCAGTATCAGAAAAGACAGTATAAGAAGCAGAGGCAGAACTACTGCTGCCCTGCTCTTTCTGCGTTTTTTTACCCTTCGTCTTCTGTTGCCGTTTCCCGGTTCCGGCATGAGTACTTCCTCATTCATACCGTCCGGAATATTATCTCTTTCCAGATCCATATCCATAAGTGATATTCTACCATATCCCCTTATCATAAGTAAAACGGACACGATAATTATGATATCGTGTCCGCATGATCCGTATATGTCAGTTCGTCATCCGTATCATTCTTATCCTTAAAAGGATCACTTGATCCGGATCATTCACCCGAAGACTCTTCGCCGCCTCCCGTGGGAGCAGGCTGTTCTTCCTCAGAGCTTGATTCCGTAGGCTCAGTTGATTCCTCCGTAGGAGCAGTTGTCTCCTCGGTATCAGTCTCAGTGTCGTCATCGGTGCTTTCTTCTACTTTTGATGTAGGAGCCGGTTCCTCCTCGTTCGTATCCTCCTCAGAAGGCTCCTTTGTCGGCTTCGGTTTCTCCTTTTCCTTATAATTCGGATTCCTCTCACCGCATCTGGTACAATACTCAGCCTCTCCGTCGTCTCCGAACTTATGGCCGAGAGCCGGTATCTCCTTCTCCGTCATCGCTCCGCATGAGCATGTCAGCCTCTTAAGACCGGGTTCTGTACATGTGGCCTTGGTTATGATCTCTTCCACCCATTCATGTACATGTTCAGCCTTGGGCGTAGGAGTGGCGGCTACTGAAGGCATGCCCTCCTTATCCTTGATCATATCCTTATACTGTCCTCTGGGCGCCACATAATGAACCACATACTCTCCGTCGTCGGATATGCCCGGGACCGGATGCGTGATTATGTACTTGATGATGACGTTATAGGCGGTCGCCTTATAGTGAAGACCGTCTCCGCCGTCATATTCCTTCTTGATACTCCCCTTGCTGTCCTTTAACACCGTATCAACATCCAGATAATACAGTCCCTCATATTCAGCAAGCGTCAGAAGGAATTCATTATACTTATCTATCCATTCATTCTTGACGGAATTCCTGTATGTACCGTTATCATCAACGGGCCAGATGGCCATGAGCACGATCTTGCTCTCCGGCGACATCTCCATGATATGCTCTATGAGCGTCTTGTAAGTCTTCTGGTAGGTGTCCTCATCCATTCCGTTCATACCGTTGACACCGTATCCTATATATATGACCTGAGGCTTTCTGGCTGCTAAGTATGACTTGACCGTATACTGCTTGCCGGAGTTCTGAGTGAAGGTATATCCTTCAACCGAAGTATGGGCTATTCCCACCTGTGCCAAAGCATCTTCATCGGATATAAAGCCGTAGCTTACCATGGCTACGGTCCTTGAATCACCTAAGAACACGCAGTTCTTAAGATATCCGTCCTTGGTATTCTTCTTCTCGGCGAGGATCGTGGGATCTTCCACTTCTTCTCCCGTTGCTTCATCAACTCTTATACGAATACCCTCGGCATTGGTAGTGGCCTTGGTGGTCACTTCACCGTTTTCCGCAAAAAGATCGCCGTATTCTTCGGGATTGGCCTGCGGAGCGGGTGTCTTATTCTTACGAACAGCACCCACGATCAGCGGAACAGCGATGGCGATAGCGATGATCAGTACCGCTACGGCCACGGTCTCGAATCTGTATTCTCTCCACAGCAGTCTGCATACTCTCTTAAACTTCTGCGGGAAGGAAGCATTACGATCCGGTGATGCCGCCCGTGAGCTGCCGGTCTGATGCGCATGCTCCGGTCTTCTCCCGGTATTCATATCATGTTCGGGACGGGGTCTTCTGTCCGCATGCGGTGAATGCTCCGTTCCGGCTCTTCTGCCGCTTCCGGCAGTACGTTCCGGTCTTACTCTCCTGTCAGGATCTGAAGAGCGTTCGGTCCTGACTCTTCTGCCCGGGCCTTCAGATCCGGCCGTTGAAGGCCTGCCTGACGCATTCCTCTGCCTGTCAGCAGACTCTCTTAAAGGCCTTCTGTCCCCTGTCGTGCCCGGACGAGCGCCCTGCTTGCGTATTTCCTTGTCCCTGTCTCTGTAATCACTCATGTGTCATTCCTCGTGTTCGCCAAGTCTGCCGATATACCCCTTTTACATATTCTCAAGCTTAAGATCGTTCTCTTTTATCCAACCGATCTTACGAAGGATAAGGCAGAACACCTCCGAAAGAACAGCCGGAAGGACGAAGCATATAAGTATAAGTCCTATCCAGTCAAAAGCCGTAACAGAACTCTTAGATCCGTCTGCGATACGGTTAAGCCATCCCGAATACACACCGATCTGACCTACCAGTCCGCAGGTGCCCATGCCCGAAGCAATAGCCTCGCCATCCATCCTCAGATCAAATATACAGGTCGCTATCGGGCCCGTAATGGCCGCCGCAAGTGTAGGCGGGATCCAAATGCGCGGGTTTTTGACTATATTACCCATCTGCAGCATACTGGTTCCCAGGCCCTGTGATACAAGGCCGCCCACCTTATTCTCTCTGTAACTCATAACCGCAAATCCGATCATCTGTGCCGAACATCCGGCAACCGCAGCTCCTCCTGCAAGTCCCGTAAGTCCCAAAGCCGCACATATGGCTGCCGAACTTATAGGGAGAGTAAGTACAATACCCACAATAACCGATACGATTATGCCCATTGCAAAAGGATGGAGTTCCGTCGCCCACATGATAAGGCTTCCGAACAGACTTGCAGCTTGGCCGATATACGGGGCTGCAGCCATGGACAGCAGCACGCCTGTACAGATCGATACAAGCGGAGTCACAAGGATATCAACCTTGGTCTCCTTGGATACAAGCTTGCCGATCTCCGTAGCTATTATCGCAATAAAGAAAACAGCCAGCGGTCCGCCCGCTCCTCCGAGCGTATTGGCGGCAGATCCCACTGCCAGCATGGAGAACAGCACAAGCGGAGGTGCCTGCAAGGCATAAGCTATGGATACAGCCATAGCTGGTCCTGCAACACCTTTGGCAAAATTACCTATATCCGTAAGTATCTGGATATCAAGCCTCTGACCGAGAGTGCTTATGATGGTGCCGACAAGCAGCGATGCAAACAGACCGTTCGCCATCGCACTCATGGCATCTATGAAATACTTCTTCGCCGAAAAGATTATATTCTTACGTATCAGGAAATCCTTAAAAGAAGACTTTCCCGCCTTATTCTCACTCATTATGCTCTCCCGTGGGTACTTACCGTGGAAACCTTGATGTTCTTGGCTCCGCGTTCCTTAAGGGACTGCTTAACCGCATTGATATTGGTGTCATCATCATAGTAATCCGTATGCTTGCGTTCCTCGCTCTCATTAGGGTTCTTGACCAAATAACATATCTCGTACATATTCTCTCCATTACACTATCATTATCTGAATGCAACACTATCTTATATAATAACATACGAATGCAAGTCTGACCACAGATGATGATCAGGCCCGTCTGCCCCTGATATCACAGTGCCCGCCTCTTCCCGATCAGCTTCGTGATCCGGGCATCATCCGCATCGGGGAATTGCTCCTTGATACGTGCAGCGATCCTGTCATAGCTTGTCGCAGGACGCTCATAATATGCAGCCGTCACAGCCTCATATCCCCACACGGCTTCCGGCGGAAGCATCACGGATACAGGCATTCCGTACTCGTCTCCGCGCTTGTTCACCCTCTTATGAAAATCGGTTATGACCAGATACGTCTGCATCTGCAGACCCGTTATGATACCCGGGTAGTTCTTCTCTCCGCCTTTTCCAAAGCCCGCTTTCTTCTTAAGCTCCGTAGACAATATCTGCTCATCGGGGAATGTCATATCTCCGTCATCATCCCTGCCTGTCAGCAGATCCATGATCTTCTTTTCCCTGCGATTGGCAAGTCCGTCCTCCCAGCGGGAATCAAAGTCATATCCGTCCCGTCTGTAATTGACAAAATACGGCAGCCATTCAAGGCTGATAAAACCCGCCTTCTGTTCAAAGAACTTCCCGTAAGCCACCTGATGAGACGATGCTATGATCTCGCGCCACTCCCATGGATCCTCCTGCCGTATCCCCGTCCACCAGTAATCCGGCGACACGTGTTCCTCAGCCGAAAATCCCTCGATGCCGTTGGCAAAGAGCGGAAGAAATCCTACCTCATTTATCCAATTGACAAGTTCCTGCCATGTGCGGATGCGATAAGGGTCATTCCAATCCAGTCCTCTCATGATCCACATGCCGTCTTCTACTGCCATATAACCTCGCCTCTAATAGACCTTATCAATCTCGCCTTCGATTCCGTATTCATGCCTGAAACGTGTAAGATCGGCTTCATTTCTTATGAGCATGACCTCCTCAAATGCGCCGGTGTGCAGATCCTTAAAGCCGGCCACCTGCTCACCGTTGCAGATGCTCGCCTTTATGATCGGCTTCTTGTTCTCATTATCATAGTGTGTGATTGTTTGCTTATTTTTACGGAAGATTCTCATACAACAATAGGATACCACATATGTGCTGAGGTATCTATGCAAAGGTACTCACACAGGTGCATCTGTGCGGATATATCTGAGGCTGAACTACTGCTCGGACGTATCTACGGGCAAAATTACGGAACTATTGGCTTATTCCTTGTCTAGTTCCGTAGTCCGAGGCAGCAAAACTTGAGTTATGTCAACCTATATGGTACAATTTCTGCACAATGCGTATACATTTTGCATTTACCGCCGCTCTGGCGGCAGAATCCTACGGAACTATTGCCGATTTTTTGCATTAGTTCCGTAATTTGTTTGATCTTACCGGTTTGAGCGTGGTTTACATAACTTAAAGGCATATCTATGAGGTTTGCGAGAATCCCGGAAAACGGCAAAATGCGCACGCCCCCATTCCTTGTGCATCAGAAGCATAAATCGGGTGCGTGCATCCTCTGAAGTCTCGTGCGTGAGAAGCATAAAAGGTCCTGCGGACCTTTCATGGACCCGAATCGGGTGCGTGCATCCTCTAGAGTCCCGTGCGTAAGAAGCAAAATGGTCCGGTGGACCATTTTGGACTCCCGGGAAGCCTTGCTTCTCGGGAGTCCATGCTTCTCATGCACATTAAAAATGGGCCACCCTTCGGGATGGCCCATTTTTAACGTGCGTGAGAAGATTCGAACTCCCGACACCTTGGTCCGTAGCCAAGTGCTCTATCCAGCTGAGCTACACGCACATCCTGCTGCCTCTTTAAGCGGCAACGAACTTATGTTACACATAATCAAAGGAATTGTCAAGGGTTAACTGCTCCCCGACAATTCCTTTATTAACAAAACCGAATAAGACAAACGTCATTAAGACGTCAGTTTCTTACCTCACCGAGGAATGCGACCACCACGAGGCTTGCGCCCGTATGTGTTCCGATCATCGGACCGGCGTTACCTATCAAAACATTAGCATATCCGCGTTCCTTCAGGAGTTCTTCCACATATGCCGCATCTTCCGGAACATTACCGTGACATATCATTACCACGTTGTCATTGTTCTCAGACTTGCGCTCGCCCTCATGCTCCTGCATGTATTCAACAAGATAAGCCAGGCTCTTCTTACGCCCTCTGATCTTCTTGGTGACCTGAAGCTTACCTTCATCATCCACTATGATGAACGGCTTGACTGAAGCAAGCGTTCCGAGTACCGCACTGCTCTTGGAAACTCTTCCGCCTCTCCACAGATCAAAGAGATTATCAACGGTGATGGCGAGAAGTACTTTCTTCGCATTCTCCTGACACCATTTGCAAGTCTCTTCGAAAGACTTGCCTTCATCCCTCATCTTAACGGCATACCATACCAGCAGTCCCGTCCCCAGGGAACCGGTTAAGCTGTCCACGACCTCGATCTTCTTGGAAGGATACTTCTCCATGATCTCCGCAGCGCCTATCTTGACACTGCCGACAGTACCTGACAGTCCTGATGAAAGACCTATATACAGGAACTCATCCGCTTCATTTATATGCTCTTCGAAGTACTCCTTGGCATCTTCGGGATTGATCTGAGATGTGGATGGCTTGGCTCCGCTGCTCAGCATCTTATAGAACTCTGCCGCAGGTAACTGCTTATTCTTGCCGTTGATGACTTCTCCGTCCAAAATGGTGCTTAAGTACATACAATCCACGTTCTTTTCCTTCATATAACTTACGGGAAGATCAGAACCGTTATCCGTAACAATCTTAAACATCGTTTTCTCCTTTTTATCCTTTCCCTATATTTACATTTATATCACAAAAATGACGCATAACAATAACAATTATACTATCGACCTGAATATTTGTAAATATATATTGTCAATGGAACCGCTATATGTAGTAACGTATACTATGTACGCGCCAAACAGATCCGAACAAGGATCACGATATCATATGAAGGAACAGCCCATACGGCTATCAAAAAACAACCCTGCTGCATATTACGCAAACAGGGTTGTTCTCTTAAAATAATAAACACACACCACTTAACTCATAACCGCCTGTACTCTCGCCGGCTCAGGTTCATTGATACCCAGAGCAGCTTCCATGACCGCACTGTTGCCGTTGTCTGCCGCAGTAACCAGTGCCTCACTCGCTGCAGCCACTGCCTCACCTGCCAGAGTCTCCTGTACCATCGCGGCATTCTCCTGAATGGCAGCCTCGGCTGTCTCGTTCTGTGCCTCTCTGGTCTCCATATTCTGTTCATATTCATAACGGGAGATCCTGCCGTCCCTGTATAACTGCTCTACCTGATTCTCCGTAAGACCCGACAGATTGTCGACATGTTCCTTGGCTGTCTCAACCACGGAATTGTTCTCCCTTGAGGCTTCCTCGATGATGACATCCTTTCTGGCTGAAGCATCCGCATTATCCGCATCTCTGAGTTCGTTGCGCTCTCTGGCTCTCTCGGCATTGGCCTCGGCAGTCTCTCTCATCTTTTCCATTGCCTTAGCCTGATTCTCTCTGGTCTCCTCTATCTGAGCTCTCATGGATTCCATGGCATCCCTGTTAGCTTCGATGCTGACCTTGTTCTGTTCTGCCACGAGACCGTCCTCGCCGTTTTCAAGAACCGTTCCGCCGACTCTGGCTGAATCCGCACCGTTTCTGGTCACATTGAGTCTGTCACCCTGCTCGGATACGGCACTTATCGCTGCCTCATTATCTTCAGGCTTCCCGGGATCTTCGGGTTTAGTCCCGATCTGTTCCTTCGCCGTGACATCACCCATTGCTTCAACGGCTTTCTTCGCTGCCTCGCTTACGGCATCCTTGATGGCGGGTTTTGCCTGGGCGCCTGTATCGGTATTAATATTAAATCCGTTATTCACATTAATATCCATAGCCATGAACTCCACGCTCCTTTCTGATAATTCCTTTTATCATTCTCCCCCACTGTAACTTCAATATATCACATTTTGCGTATCAGAACAATACTTTCGTACTGCTGCAGCCGATCCTGTCACACCCGGCTTTAATATATGCTTCCATATCCTCTCTGGTCCTTATGCCCCCTGCCGCCTTGATCTTGACGCCGGGACCTATATTGGCCTTGAATAACCTGACATCCTCAAGTGTCGCTCCGGCTGTACCGAAGCCCGTAGACGTCTTGATATAATCTGCTGCCGCATTGGTCACGGCCTTGCACATCGCGATCTTCTCATCCTGTGTCAGATAGCATGTCTCGACTATGACCTTAAGGATATGATCCGCACACAGCTTCTTCATGTCGCTTATCTCTTTCTCCACGGCATTATAATCCCCGTTTTTGACATCGGTTATATTGATGACCATATCTATCTCATCCGCTCCGTCATCAAGTGCAGTTCTGCACTCATTAAGCTTGGCCTCCTTGGCTTCATATCCGAGCGGAAACCCTATAACTGTAGCTACCTTAAGCCTGCTGCCATACTTATCCTTAACTCTTTTGATGTAGTTCGGCGGAATGCAGACGCTTGCCGTCTCATACTCTATGGCTTCGCCGCACAGTTCATCGATCTGTTCCCATGTGGCCACCGGCTTAAGAAGCGTGTGGTCTATATAATGCGCTATCTCTCTGTTTGTCATCTTATCACTTTTCCTTCCTTATAACGGTCATATCACTATGCCTGCATCCTCTTTATCCCGTCCTTCGATACAAGTGCATATACAAGCGGATTACGTTCCTTCCTTGCATCTCCTATCGTAATGGCATCAAGGAATCTCTCTGCCGATGCCTTAAACAGGCCCTCATCGTCCGCGTAGAGAGTTGCGAGCACATCGCCTGCCTTGACCTGATCGCCCGTTTTTTTACGTAATATGACACCTGCAGCATAATCTATCTCACTGTCGAGTGTCTCTCTCCCTGCTCCCAGCATGGACGAGGCGATACCGCATCCGGCCGCATCCATGGCAGTTATATATCCGTCCGAAGGGCTCAGTACATCATAGGTGAAGCGTGCCTTTGTAAAATTGTCCGTATCCAATATGACAGATGTGTCACCACCCTGTGCACCCACCATGGCGACCAGTCTCTCCAGAGCGCTTCCGTCATCTATCACCTTACGGGCAAGCTCCTCACAGTGCTCCTCATCGCCGAGTCCGGCCAGTACCATCATATTGGCGGCAAGTCCGATACACTCATGTGTAAGATCCTCAGGACCCCTGCCTTTAAGCGTATCCACGGCTTCAATAACCTCAAGGCTGTTACCGATGGCAAAGCCCAAAGGGGTATCCATATCAGTGATCATGGCTCTGGTCCTGCGTCCTGCATTCTCACCCAGGGCGACCATTACTTCCGCAAGCTTGACCGCATCATCGACTTCCTTCATGAACGCACCGCTTCCGACCTTCACATCGAGGAGGATGCAGTCGCTTCCCGCAGCTATCTTCTTGCTCATTATGGATGATGCGATAAGCGGAATGCTGTCGACCGTCGCCGTAACATCTCTTAACGCATACATCTTCTTGTCTGCGGGAGTTAAGTTGCCTGACTGGCCGATGACACTGATACCCGTCTTACGCACAACATCGAAGAATTCCTGTTCATTTAAGTCTGTCCTGTAACCCGGGATGGACTCAAGCTTATCCACCGTTCCACCCGTATGACCCAGGCCTCTGCCGCTCATCTTGGCCACCTTGACGCCGTTAGCCGCAACTATCGGCGCAACTATCAGAGTGGTCTTATCGCCCACGCCTCCGGTCGAATGCTTGTCAACCTTGATGCCTTCTATGGGTGAGAGATCCACCATGTCTCCCGACTCGGCCATGGCAGTTGTAAGATGCAGTATCTCTTCATCGCTCATGCCCTCGTAAAACACCGCCATAAGAAAGGCGCTCATCTGATAATCCGGGATCTCTCCGCTTACAAAGCCTTCCACTATGAAGCGTATCTCTTCCTCAGTCATCTTATGTCCGTCACGCTTCTTCATTATAAGGTCATACATTCTCATAGTTTTTCTCCTGTCATCCGGTCTCTGCTCATCCGGCGGTCACTTGTGCTCGTTCAGATTATCAAAGGAATACGGGATCATCTCTCTGAGCGAATAGATGCGCTCCTCCGATCCGTTACACAATACTATCTTAAATCTGTCAAGATCGCAGAACTCTGTCATGACCTGCCTGCACATCCCGCAGGGAGGACAGAAATCCGCATCTTCTCCCGCGGGTGCTCCCACGATGGCTATGGCTTCGAAGTCGCCTTCTCCCTCGCTCACAGCCTTGAAGATCGCCGTCCTCTCGGCACAAATGGTCGCCCCGTATGATGCATTCTCGATATTGCAGCCCGTGTAGATCCTGCCGTTTTTACACAGAAGCGCCGCGCCTACAGTAAACTCTGAATACGGCGCATATGCTCTGCCTCTTGCTTCCCTTGCCTTCTCTATCAGTTCCCCGTAATACATATTGACCTCCCTTAAATCTTAGCGATCTTAAGTCTTGCGGCCTTAAGCCGTAATAATCCGATGTCGTGATGATCCGGCATCGAGATGATCTTAAGCCGCGCTGATCTTAAGCCTTCCGCCTTATAAGCCCTTCCGTCAGGACAGTCGTATCTCATCCCAGAAGCTTGTGCCTTCCGTAACCTTCTTAACCCCGAATATATCCAATACCGTCGCTGCGATATCGGCATAGGACGTTCTCGTCCCAAGGTCGACTCCGGCCTTAATACCCTTGCCGTATACAAGGAGCGGAACCATCTCTCGCGTGTGATCCGTGCCCCTGTATCCCGGATCACATCCGTGATCCGCCGTTATCATCAGTATATCCTCATCCCGCATGCTGGCGATAAATGTCTTAAGCGCCGCATCCACCTCGGAAACCGCATTGGCATAACCGTCAATATCACGCCTGTGCCCGAATATCATATCCGTATCCACGAGATTGACAAAGCACAGTCCCTTGAAATCCTCCTTCTGATACAGAAGCGTCTTCTCCATTCCGTCCGCGTTATTCTCGGTACGCACCGTATTCTGTATGCCCTTGCCCGCGAATATGTCATATATCTTGCCCACGCCGTATGTGTCATATCCTGCCTCTATGAGCGCATCCATCATTGTGGTCTCAGGCGGTGTAAGGGAAAAATCGTGGCGTCTGGGTGTACGGGTAAAACCGCCGGGTTCTCCGATAAAAGGGCGGGCTATTACTCTGCCGACTCCGTGTCTGCCCTTAAGCATACCTCTTGCGATCTCACAGTACCTGTAGAGTTCTTCCACCGGTACCACATCCTCATGAGCGGCTATCTGGAATACACTGTCAGCCGAAGTGTATACGATGAGCTTGCCCGTCTTAATGTGCTCCTCTCCGTAGTCCTTGATGACCTCCGTGCCGGAGTATGGCCTGTTGCACAGTACTCCTCTGCCCGTCAGGCGCTCGAATTCTTCGATGACTTCCGCCGGGAAACCGTCGGGGTATGTCGGAAGCGGGCTGGGTGATACAATCCCTGCGATCTCCCAGTGGCCGATCGTCGTATCCTTACCCATCGACTTCTCCGTCATCCTTCCGAAACAGCCTGAAGGAGAATCTACCCCCTTCGCATAATCGGTTCCTTCCATATTGAATAATCCCATCTGCTTCATCACCGGTACGTCAAACTTACCGGATCCCGCTATGGTCTTAAGGGTATCTGCTCCCTTATCGTTAAAAGCATCTGCATCCGGCGCATTGCCGCACCCGCAGCTGTCTATCACTATAACGAACACTCTTCTGTCTTCCACTTAATCCTCCGTCCCGGATATCAGTCATCGCTGTCATCCCGTTGTCTGTCCTGTGCGCAAGTATGCCTTGCAATATAATAAGTATAACATATATAATCTTGTTATGACTAAATATTCGTATGGCAGAGAGTACTGGCCGGACTATGATACCGGCAGTAATATCGAGTGGTGCCTTACCAACGGATTGGGCTCCTATTGCAGCGGTTCCCTGATAGGTTCGATGAACAGAACTCATCAGGGTTATCTTGTTGCCGCCCTCTATCCGCCCACCCACCGGTATGTGACTCTTGAGCGTATCAAGGAGTATATTGCGATCGGAGATAATGAATACGATCTTGACAGCGCCAGGATATTTAAGAAGGGCTCCTATACGGACTATAACGGATTCAGGTATTTAAGCGAAGTCACCTATGACGATGCGAGCATCACTTTCACATATGAATGCGATGATCAGCTCACGCTTGAGAAGACCATATCCATGAAGCGTGATTCCAACGCCGTGGCCATAGCTTATGACATACACAATCACGGCGAACAGGAAGCCGTTCTTATACTGACACCCATGATCAATTACAGAGAGCACGATAAGCTCACATACAGAGCAGTGCCCAAGTTCAATATGCTTCGTACGGGCAACACTCTGTCTCTTGTACCAAGAGTCGACCAATTTGTCAGAATAGACTTGGCCTTCAGCGGAGGCGGATACACACCGAGGAAACTCCAGTACGAGTCGGGAACAGCCCTCACCACCCAGATAGATCTTGAAGAAGAAGGGCTTACAAGCCACTTTACTCCCTGTGAGATAAGCGTTAACATACCGCCCCATGCCGATATATCTTATTCAGTCCTGTGTCATGTGGTATGTTCGGAATCCCTTCAGGGTTATGCTCTTTTGCAGGAAGCAGGAGACTATTTCCTTGAGACAAGAGATGCTCACAAGATATTCAGAGAGACGCGTAAGTACTATGAAGGCCTTGCAGACCGTGCCGCGGACAGAATATACAGGACCGGCATGAGTTCAGGCAGTGCGGCCCCTCTGTCTTCAGACGAGACGTTCATAAGACTTGCCTTAAGTGCGGATCATTTCCTATGCAAGAGGACTTCTACCGGTACGGGTACCATCCTTGCAGGCCTTCCCTGGTTTACCGACTGGGGCAGGGATACGATGATCGCATTCACGGGACTTACGCTCTGTACCAGAAGATACGAAGAGGCAGGACAGATACTCTTAACCTTCGCTCACTATGTAAGGAACGGTCTGATCCCCAATATGTTCCCGGATGACGGCTCCGAGCCTCTGTACAATACGGCTGACGCATCACTCTGGTTCTTCATAGCGGTATACAGATATATACGCTATCTCAAGGACGACCCTAAGGTGGGCGATAACTATCTTAAGGATGTAATGGGATTTGTGCGCAGGGACCTCTTCCCCGCTCTCATAGACATAACTGAGCATTATATCACCGGAACCGAATATTCGATATATATGGAAGATAACGGACTCATCCATGCCGGAAGCGATCTGGATCAGGTCACCTGGATGGATGTCAGAGTCGGAGACAGAGTCATGACTCCGAGACACGGATGTCCCGTTGAGATCAATGCCTTATGGTATAACGCTGTATGCATAATGGATTATCTGTGCATGATATACGGATATGACGGTTCACGATATGCAGCACTAGCAGGAAAGATCAAGTCTTCTTTTGCCAAAGCATTCTGGAATGACAGCAGACACTGCCTGTATGATGTGGTGGTATATGACCCTTCGCTTGATGACTATACATTTAAGGACCCTTCGATAAGACCCAATCAGGTCATCGCGGTTGCCCTGCCCTTCTCTGTCCTGACAAGGACAATGGAAAAATCCGTTGTGGATATGGCTGAGAGGAAGTTATATGTGGGTGTGGGACTTCGTTCGCTGTCTGCCGACAGCTCTGACTATCATGGTCAATACAGGGGAGCACTGACCAAGAGGGATGAAGCATACCATCAGGGGACTGCCTGGTCATATCTCCTTGGATCGTATATAACAGCCTACAGAAAGGTCAACGGACCCGGAAGAGACTGTACTTCCAAGATCTTAAGCCTTATGGAACCCATCCTGACACATATGTCATCTGAAGGTGACATCGGTGGCATCTCAGAAGTCTTCGACGGCGATCCGCCTTTCAGAGCAGGCGGCTGCTACAATCAGGCCTGGAGTATCGGCGAGATCCTTCGTGCCTACGTTGAAGACGTACTGCCTTATAAATAATCAATCTCTCAGCATATATGCGTGGAAGTACGGGTACGGGATACGGAACATCGGATCACGGCCGCACTCCCTATCTTCTGTATCTTAATGCCAGCTCCCTGAGCCTTGTCTTGCGCTCTTCACTCAGCTTATGAGTACCGACTCTCCACTGCCAGTTACCGAATACCGTCGACGGAGCATTCATCCTTGCTTCATTGCCGAGTCCCAGAATATCCTGGATCGGTATGATGGCAAGCTTGGCGTTTGACGCATAAGCAAGCCTTATATTACCCTCAGCAAGCAGATCGGCAGACTCAGCTGACAGACTTGTCAATTCCTTTATCTGTGACAGGTCGCCCAGAGCCGGGATGTCAAGATATCGACTCATATAGTCAATCGCACCTGTTTTCCCCGAAGACATATGCGTCTGTATAAAACCTGTCAGAGTCTCGGTATCATGCGTGGTGGTATAGACCGCAATATCCGCATTCGGATAATTATGAGGGAGATTGTCATTCTCTGACCCCTTATCCCAACCGTACACGAGTATGCGGGAACGGGTGAGGTTCCACTTGTCGATGAGCTTGTTGACGCCCGGAACGAGCTGTCTGGGACCCGCATCATCCACTATGAGCGGCGTATCATTAAGAGCCTTCATCACGGCATCCATGAACCGCCTGCTCGGCCCCTTATACCAGCGTCCGGAGTCGCTCCTGCCGGATGCGGAACCTACGGCATAGTACTTGACGACACCGATGAAATGATCCAGTCTGACGGCATCATACATATCCGCGGCTTTGGCGAATCTCTGACGCCACCATGCAAATCCGTCATTATCCATCTTCTCCCAGTCATACACGGGACTGCCCCAGATCTGACCCTTGGGGAAGAATTCATCCGAAGGCATGGCCGAGACAAGGCGCGGCTCTCCGGAAGCCGTGAGCGCGAAAATGTCCCTGTTGGCCCACACATCTGCACTGTCATGCGCCACATACAGAGATATGTCTCCTATGATCTTTATCCCTTTGGACTTCGCATAGGCTCTGAGGGCCGACCACTGCGTATGGAAGATATACTGGCAGAAGCAATAGAAGTCTATCTCATCCCGGTTATCTGCCTTGAATGCAGCTATCTCCTTCTCATCTCTGTCTTTTAAGCCGGATTCCCATTTGGTCCATTCCACTCCGTTATGGGCTTCCTTGATGGTGCTGAAAAGCGCGTAATCCTCCAGCCAATAGGCGTTGTTCTTAATAAAAGCCTGATATCCGGCATTTTTGCCGCCAAACCTCTCATAAGCCTTCTTAAGGATCAGTATGCGGTTATTATACATAGTCGCATAGTCTATCTCATCAGTACTGCTGCCCCAGTCATAAGCTCTGATCTCATCCGGCTTAAGAAGCCCCATGGCCGCCAGTTCATCCAGATCGATAAGGTAGTTATTGCCTGCAAAAGCGGAAATGGGCTGATACGGACTGTCTCCCATACCTGTAGGACCCATGGGTAATACCTGCCAGTAGCGCATCTTGATATCCGCAAGCATGTCTATAAAAGTACGGGCTGCGCTTCCCATAGTCCCTATTCCGTAGTCAGACGGAAGGCTGTTGACTGCCATCAGTATTCCTGCACCTCTGCCAAGTTCTGCGGGATTCTTCACACTTTTCTCCATTCTGCGGCAAGCGTCTTACAGCGCTTTGCGGCCGCATATAATTATATAAAAATCTTCTGTATTTTAGTAAAGTTTAGTGATATACTTAAATTAATATAACACAAGGAGGGGACTATGGCAACAATTAAGGATATAGCAAACAAACTCGGTATTTCTGTCAGTGCTGTTTCCAAGAGTCTGAACGGTGCCAGCGACATCAGCGAAGAGCTCAGACAGCTTGTGCTTGACACGGCGGTCGAACTTGGTTATTCCACCAAGCGCTCACGTATGATCGAGCATCGTAAGCTTGCTCTGTTCATAGAGAATATGGATTACGAATCCTCCGATGATTTTGGTTATGACATAGTCTTAGGCTTTAAGCAAAGCGCCTTCAAGAGCAACTGGGATGTTGACGTGATCCCTGTTACTCCGGACTTTCAGTTAGAGAATAAGTACGACACCTATCTTCTTAAGTGCGGCTACAGTGGGGCTTTCATCGTGGGTTTCGCTCTTCAGGACGAGTGGATGCTGCAGTTTGAGACCACTACGATGCCGACGGTACTCTTTGATAATTCCATACGGCACAATCCCAATACCTGTTATATAGGGACGGATAACTACGAAGGAATAGACGAAGCCATTGAGCACTTGAGCAGGCTCGGACATACGAAGATCGCTTTCCTTAACGGTTCGCTTCATTCAATGGTATCGGAGCAGAGACAGGATGCTTTTCTTCAGGGCATGAAGAATCATGATCTGAAAGTCGACAAGGATCTTCTGGCTTATGGATATTATGTGGCAGACAGCGCCAGATACCACGTACCCGCTTTCCTTGAAAAAGGTGCTACCGCCATCATGTGCGGCAACGATCTGATCGCTTCCGGTGTTGTGGAAGAATGCAGACTTAAGGGGCTTAAGGTTCCGGAAGACGTGAGTGTTATAGGCTTTGATGATATCCCTATTGCAACGGAGATGACTCCGAAGCTTACGACAGTCAATCAGAACAGGCTTGAACTCGGCAAGGGTGGATATACCATACTGACATCCCTTATATCAGGGATCGCCATAAGCAAATCACTTATGAGACCCAAGCTGATCGTAAGAGAATCCACGGCAGAGGCTAAGGAGCGAAAAGGCAAAAGCAGGAAATAGGCATACTGTTTCAGGTCAGTATCCTGCCTGATGTTAATAAGTAATAAAAAATGAGCAGACGAATTATCACGTCTGCTCATTTTTTATCTTCTCTATCTCAGCCTTAAGTTCTTCCATCAACTTGAGGGCTTCATCCAGTTTTGCTTCCCGGTCAAGATCTTCAAGCGTTGTATCCTTATCCGGATCTTCATCCCCGGTTTTCTCTTCCGCTGTCTGTATCTCACCGGCCGCCGTTCCTATGGGCTGCGGCGCATCGGGATCGTCTCTTAACGGTTCCGGAGCATCAGGATTGGCCGCTGCATCAGATGCAGTCGCTGTGTCCGATGTGGCCGGTGTATCCGGGGTGACCGGTGCATCAGTTGTGTTCGGCGCATCCGGGGTGACCGGTGCATCAGTTGTGTTCGGCGCATCCGTATCTTCAATGACATCCTCAAGCGAAGGTAATACACCCGTTTTTTCAAAATAGCTCGGATCTATATCGATCCGGTAATCATCCGGATCATTGCTCATGAACCTGATCGGATCGGCTCCGTCTCTTATGGCGCGGGTCGCCTTCTCTATAGCCATCTCCTCGGGATAAAGATCTACTTTCTTAACTCTTGGGGGCTCATCATATACCGGTTCTTCCGCGTAATCATCCGCTTCGTAACCATCTTCCTCGTATCCGTCTTCTTCGTAACCGTCATCGGCATATTCATCAGTTACGTAGTCGTCTTCATACCGGTCTTCACCGTAGTCGTCATATCCGTAGTCTTCACCATATCCGTCATAGTCATCATCATAGTCGTCATAGTCATCATCCGACATATTTTTGATACTCTTAACGGTTGCAAATATGATCACTACAAGCAGCAGGATTATCGCTCCGATGATCATTGCAAAAGAAGGATTAAATTCAGATCCTTCAGTTTCACTTTCCTTATCTTTCGAATCATCTGTCTGTTCCTTGTCCTTATCATCGCCGCTGTCTGCTTCATCCGTGACATCTCCGTCATCTTCCGTGACTCCGTCTCCTTCGATGATCTCGATATACCGGGCAGCTACATAACCCACATCCTCATCATATTCGATACGGTACCAGTCGCCGTCCGTTCCGGTTATATCCACGGTATCGCCTTCTTCAAGCTGTCCGAGAGTATCATAGGATTTACCGGGACCGGTACGCACATTGAGTTTGTCATTTGTCACCTTTCCCGTGGCGATCATCTCCTCCGCCGCATATACACGGGAAGGGATAAGTCCGGTCCGTGACATAAGAGCGGAGTTATCCACTGTACCAAAACACCCGAAAGACATTGCCATTGTCACGGATATCAATGATATGATTATCGATATTCTTTTTCTTAACCTGTTAGTTCTGTGCTTATACATCCTGCAAGCCTGTTAATCTCTTCGTCTCCGTGTCCGCCCGGGACTTATATATCCTGCGGATACCGGTAAACCTGATCGCATTGTTTTTTACAATATCACTTCTTCTTCATGTCCATAACGGCCTTTAAGGACTCGGTATATGGCGCCCTTACTATCCCGTATTCCGTGACAATGGCCGTAATAAGATCATTGTCCGTAATGTCAAATGCGGGATTATAGACCTTGACTCCCTTCGGGGCCATCGGCTCATTATACCACATATCCGTGACCTCTGCGCCCGGACGTTCCTCTATGTGTATGTCATTGCCGGTGGGCGTATCCATGTCAATGGTCGATGTGGGGGCGCATACGTAGAAAGGGACATTGTAGCGCTTGGCCAGAGCGGCAACCATACTCGTACCTATCTTGTTGGCCACGTCACCGTTTGCCGCAACTCTGTCGCAGCCCACGAAGATGGCATTGACCCAGCCGTTACGCATCACCAGTCCGGACATATTGTCACAGATAAGCGTCACATCCACGCCGGCACTCATAAGTTCATAGGATGTAAGGCGTGCGCCCTGAAGCAGCGGCCTCGTCTCATCCGCAAATACCCTGAAGTTATAGCCTCTCTCATGCCCTAAGTATATGGGCGCGGTTGCCGTACCGTACTTACATACGGCAAGCTTACCTGCATTACAGTGAGTGAGTATCCCGTCGCCGGGCTTTACTAATGTCAGACCGTTCTCACCGATCTGCTTGCATACCCATATGTCCTCGGCCTTGATGTCGAGTGCCTCCTGCTTGAGAGCATCGAGGATCTTGGATACCGGTTCCCCTTCCATTGAACGGACCAGTTCATCCATACGGTTAAGCGCCCAGTGGAGGTTGACAGCCGTGGGCCTTGCCGAATCCAGATAATCGCGGATCCGAGCGAATTCCCTGTAGAAGTCCTCATACTCATTCGGCGAATTCTTATCCACCTCAATCCGTTCGGCACACACATATATACCGATCGCAGCCGCAACTCCTATGGCCGGAGCGCCTCTGACCTTAAGGAGGTTAATGGCCTCCCAGATATCTTCCGCCTTAGAGAGCCTCAGTATCTCAGTCCTGTTGGGCAGAAGGGTCTGGTCTATGATCACCAGTTCATCCGTCCTTATGTCCAGATCCACCGTCTCTATATCAAGAATGTTCTTATTATCATTCATCCTGTTTCATCCTCTCATGAAGATCATATTGTACCACACAGTATATCACGTAAGCTTTTTTATCACGTCCGGGATACGGGATACGGTGTCACTTGCTATCATGCTGACAACGCCCTTATCCGCCTGGGCCAGTTCGCCCGCGCGCCCGTTGATATACGCACCTGCTGCCGCCGCAAGAGTCAGATCCGGGATATATGCGGTCGTCGCCGCGAGGATACCCGAGAGAACGTCCCCGCTCCCTGCAGTAGCCATTCCGGGACAGCCCGTCTCGGAGATATATGTCCTTGTCCCGTCAGTTATGACAGTCGCGGCTCCTTTTAACAGAAGAACCGTCTTACGCGGCCCGGCATTCCGCTGCTCTGCCGCCTCACCGTCCGCAGGAGTCCCGGCTGCTGCGTCTTCCGCGCCATCACCGGCTGCTGCCCGCTCCTTTATGATATCTTTCAAATATTCCACGGCCTTACCCGCCGGATCCTTGCGGATCTCGTCGATACTCCGGCCCGTAAGCCTTGAGAATTCTCCGAGATGCGGCGTTAGTACGATATCACATTTTGCATCCGCATATATCCGTCTGTCAAGTCCTGCCAGGATCGTGAGCCCGTCCGCATCTATGATGAGCCTGCCGGTGTAGTTTTTCAGCAAAAAAGTAAGAGCTTTTGTCGTCTCATCACTTACACCTATTCCCATCCCGAAGGCGACCGCCTTTACGTTATGCATAAGCTCTCTCAGTTCCGCTTCATTATACACCAGTTCGCCCTCGTTGTCCGACAGCGGAAATATCGTACTCTCAAGGATATGAGGGATCACATCATGTATCAGCGACTTCGGCAGGCCGACCTTCACGACTCCGGCCCCGCTCCTCATCGCGGCATTGGCCATATATGCAAGCCTTATGGCACCGCTGTACCGGACGGAACCGCCGATAAGAGCAACATATCCGTAGGTCCCCTTATGTGAGTCCCTTGCTCTGGGCGGAATGATCTCTCTTATATCAGATTCTGTGATCGTCTTAATATCCTTTGCGGAATGCATCCTGTCAGTCTCTCCTTATCGATTCATGCTGATATCAAATACCATTATACTGTCGTTTTCGACAAAATAATACAGATTTACGGAAGAAAACATGATTTTCGGCTTTTCTTCCGTAGTTGATTCATAACCTGACTGTATGATATGGTATATTTAAGGAGATGTAACTATGAACAACGAAAGCAACAACATATCCGCTCAGGAGATCGACGATATCGTGAATATGCTGGACGGATTCATCGATAAGGACGTATCCAGGTTCAAGATCACGACATCAGAAGATATGAAAAAGGGCGAGGTAAAGGAAGTCTATCACCACGGGCGCTGCGACGTGGGCAGTCCCTGGGCAAAAGGCTGTTCATTTGACGTATTGGAGCAGTAAGTCCTTAAGGCGCAGACGGTTTTATCTTATCATCAGGAAGATATTTTCTGACAGTGTGCTCTAAAACCGTTGAATCTATAGGCTTGGTCAGATAGTCGGCAAATCCTGCCTCCATATACATCTGTCTGCTGCCTGCCATGGCATTGGCAGTCAGAATCACCGCGGGCGTGTCCGCATTCAACGATCTTTCATCTTTTCTTATAAGTTCAAGAGTTTCCATACCGTCCGGATCGGGCATCATATGATCCAGCAGAATAAGATCATACTGAGTCTCCCTGCATTTTTCCAGGGCTGAATTGCCGTTGCCGCAAATATCCGGCTCGATATCCACATGCTTAAGGAAGAACTTGACTATCATCAGATTGGTCTCATTATCATCCACGGCCAGCACCTTGGCATCAGGTGCCGTATATTCCGCTTCCGTCTTCTCTTCAACAGCAGCATCCATAACACTTAAGTTCTTGTTGACACACTTCCTGTCCGTTACACCGACGGGTATGGCTACAGAGAAAACGGAGCCCTTGCCGTATTCGCTTTCAACACTGATCTCTCCTCCCATACTGTCAATGATATTCTTGACTATGGCAAGCCCCAGTCCCGTTCCTTCGATATTCCGATTCTTCTTCATATCGACTCTTGCAAAGGCATCAAAGAGAGCGCCCTTATCCTCCTCACGTATCCCGCGTCCCGTATCGCATACGGAAAGCTTCAGAATGTATTCCTTATCGGATATATACTCTCCGCCGACCCTGAGTCTGACTTCACCCTCATCCGTGTACTTGATGGCATTACTTATAAGATTGAGCAGTACCTGCTTGATCCTGAACTCATCCGAATGCTGACCGTCCGGGACATCCTCTTCTATTATGTTCTCATAATCAAGCCCCTTGGCCGAAGCTCGCTCGTTGATCATGGGCATGATATCCAGGATAAGCCTTGTCAGGCTGTAATCTGCCGGATTGATATCCAGTCCGCCTGCTTCTATCTTGGAGAAATCAAGAACATCATTGACCAGCGTAAGGAGCATCTTGCCGGAGGATCTTACGCTCTTGGCATATCTGTCTATCGTAGGGTCCTTGCTCTCACTTAAGATCATCTCATTCATGCCAAGGATCGAATTGATGGGAGTCCGGATCTCGTGAGACATTCCCGCCAAGAAGCGGGTCTTGGCATCAGAGAGTTCAAGCGCTTTCTTCTTGTCTCTGTTTATCCTGACCAGATCGCTGATCTGCTGGAGTATAACGCATGCAAAGAACACGTCAAGGCCAAACAGCATGGGAATACTGTCATGCTTGGTCTCTACGAATAACAGAACGATAACCTCCGTCACACCCATAAAAATGAATCCGAGGAAACCTATCGCCGTATAGATATATTCCCTGAAATGCCCTTTCTTAAGGTCGGCAAACAGCATAATGAACACGCATAACATGATCACTGCCAGTATCATGTCTATATATGCCAGAGCCTTATCAAACGGGAAAATATGCGCAAAATGCAAAAATGTCCAGATGACGGATGAGACTATATCAACGATCATAAGGGCCGTCAGATACCGCGTATATCTGCCCTTCTGAATGGAATCAAGATATAACAGAAATCCCATGGGCAGCAGCAGACAGCTTAAATAATTCATTATCCCGTCTATATGATAATGCCCTATCATAAACGGGCAGAGATATGAATTGGTGAGTATCCATAACGAAGTAACGAATATTCCGAGCGCGGCATAGAGCAGATCTATCTGCCGCTTAAAGACCGCACGCATAACAAGACTGGCGGCAATAACGATGACCGACAGTAATAAAAGCGCCAATGCCAGGAAGAATGTGACTCCGTACTCCCCGATCAGATACGAATATACCCCGCTCATCGTTGACACAAATGCAAGCGGTGCCACCTCCGGATGTCTGTCGGTCCGTCCCCTGAATATCCTCAGATCAGCATTGGAATCGGATTCATAAAGCGGAACCGTAAAATAAAACCCCTTGACCGAACCGCCCGGTATATCCACGTCCTGCTTACGGATGAACTCCTTACGGATCACGCCGTTAACATATACTATGGTATCGCTCCTTGTTGCGAAGCATAAGTAGGAATTGTCTTTTATACCGCCCGGAAGGGTCGCGGTTATAACAAAATCCTCATTATAGGCTCTTTCATCGACATAGGATCTTCCGACTTCGGTCGAATTACCCGTACTGTCAATAACAGTCCAGTTCTCTATAAAAAGAAGGTCGTCAGTCGTGATGACTCCGGACCTGTCTATTGATAAGCAATATAAAAGAAAGGCAAAGCTCAGTATCAAGAATATAAAAGGAAAATACCTGATAACGCCGCGTACAATATTCTTCATCACTAAATCCTCATGTCATGTCGCAACCGGCAATCATAATATCACTATTATAGAGAATACCTTTCACAGTTGCAAATCATTTCGGCCTGAGGCTCATCGTCCGTGTCAATGACGCGCCATTAGGATCATATCCGCATATCTCTCACCAAGCGGCTTCTTATCCTGAGGATGAAGATCAAAGCCTTCTCCGAGATCTGCCGCATCCACAACAAAGACACCCGGCAGTGCTCCGAGTCTGTCCTGCGTATCCTGAATATATGCCCAGCCTTCCGTCTTAAGCCGTGCATATTCGTCATCACCCTGATCTACAGAGGCTTTGGATCCGTCATCTTCCATAATATCGAAATCCCCGCCTCCCTCGTATTTATTGAGATCATATCTCGGGAGCTTAGCAAGGATATAGGGAAGGTCCTCGTCCCCTGCCGCCTTGCGCAGTCCCTCTATCTGCTTAACCGTCAGGTCATAATACTGCGACTTGCTGATGTCGGTATTGCTCTCTCCCTGATACCACATGAATGCACCGACGGGATAGTTAAGGCAGGGCGCTAAAACTCCGTTGTACAGAGCCGTCGGATCCCAGCAGAAGAAGTGATATCCCGGGATCTCATCCGCCGTGGCCGCTATTTTACAGTACCATCTTCCGCTCAGATCAATGATCGGATGATCCTTACCGTCACGCCACCTTATCTTCTCATCATCATTATCATCTATATATCTTACCGTTTCTCCGGTAAAGATCGCGAGCAGCTTATGCGGTGTGATACGTCCCCAGCCATGCTCAATAACCAGACGGACACAGACCTCGTTAAGGCCTTCCTTTAACAGGCCTGCAGGGATCATATACCTCCTCGGCGGATAACTGTACTCGATCCTTCCGACCTCGGTCCCGTTCACATAGGTGATGTCAGCATCCGTCATCGTACCAAGCCAGAGCCCGGCATCTTCCGCCATAATTCCGGTGTCACCGCAGAATGCAACGTCATCTTTTATCAGTCCGCTTTCGGATAAGAACCTGTCATATCCGTCACTGTCTCCGATATAGAATTCTCTCTTAAGCCAAACACTTCCTATCGTATGTCCGATCTTTGTCTCCCAAAGGAATGCGGGAAGCTTAACCGGGTTCCATTCCGCCGTGATCTTCTCCTTCTCCCAGTGGTTTATGACACCAATGTCATTTTTATACAATTCCTCACGCCACCTGCTGCCCTCTGTTGCATTGGCCTGTTCCATAGCTTCGACCAGTTTCATATCCTTATATCTGTCAGCCGTTTCAAGCCTGTCAGGATAATCCTTAAGCCACTCTCTGTCCATCCATGCTTCTATCGGTGATCCGCCCTGAGTGGCATCGATCACTCCGACAGGAAGTCCGGTAAGACGCGATATTTTTTTCGCTGCAAAGTATCCCACGGCGCACCAGTTATCTATGGTCTCAGGGCTTACGGCCTTCCACTCTCCCGTAAGAACATCTTCTTCGACATGATCAAAGGCATAGTGCTCTGTTACCTTAAACGTCCGTATCTTACTGTCATTCGGATCATCCCATTCTTCCGGATACGTATCACGCACCCTGCACATGGGGAATCCCGCATTGGACTGGCCGCACATGATATATGTAAGACCTACTGCAACATCATATACATTGACCGATGAAAGGCCGGCAGAGGTATCTGCAGAACCGTTCTCCGTCCCCTCCGAATACTGCCTTACTAATAGTTCATATCCTTCGCCTGCCGGCGGAAGTTCTATCGTGAGTTCAAATGACCCGTCAGAGCGCACCGCTGTCGCCGAATGCTTGGTCACGGGCACTCCTCCCTTACTCATTCCGGCTTCTATCCCGGCTCCGGGCGTACCCCACCCCCATACTTTGAAAGGCTTATCCTTATGTATGACCATTCCGTCGCTTATCAACCTTGACAGTTTTATCATTGCTCCTCCTCATTTCCCGTAAGATTTTTTTCCCGTAAGATTCTTTGATCCTTCATTCTTCCGAAATGCCCGTTATACAGCATCCCGGGATCAATCGCATTACAGCGTTCTGTATGTTTCCACAGGCCCGAGATAGCTTCGTGCCGGGCGCTCATCCTTTTTATATATCACTATCTTCTGGACTACAAGCCCCGGATCGCAGGCATATATCCTTAGCGTATTAAGCCCTGCCATAAACTCATGCAGTGAAGGGTTTATGCGTATATTGTCAAGCACTCCCGTCTTCCATTCATCCTTATCATCACCTACCGAATAGTCGGATGCCACAGTGTTGATGTATTGTATATTCTCAGCTTTTTCGGCTTCACCTGCGCTTATCACCTGTATACCGTATCTTAACATATTATTCTTATATACGGGATTGGCGGGAGTGACATATACGTCAACCCTGTAACTGCCCGCTTCTTCCATATGGATCTTATAATCAACAAACGGCGCATCTTCTCCCGGTGCGTAGCTGTTCGTAACAGGGAATACTTTTATGCCCGACAGAGTACGGCCGTAGTCTTCCATCTCCTTAAAGACCGCACCCTCAACGCCGTGACTGCCCGTGAAATGCGCAGCCTCGATTGAGATATATCCCATCGGCAGGCACTTTTCATCAGTAAGGACCGTATAGTGAGGACTGCTCTGTCCCGTCTTATCCAGTCCGCACCATATGAATGTGCCTTTGGGAAGATGCGAATAATCTCTCGTATTGACGGGGATCCTTATCTCAGCCTCAAGCCTTATCGATTCATCCTGATCATGACCCTTGGGTGAGCCTATATTCAATACATATACCCTGCAGCCGTTACTGTCTGCTTCCAAACCGGCCCGGGCTCTGCCGTCCTTTCCAAGGCTTATCTCTATATCCCGATACTCTCCGCACTTAAGCGAGCCGTTGAGCGAAGATATATCGAACGCATCCGTGTCTCCTTCGATCACATAGTCCATTGAGCCGCTGCCTGTCGAGTACAGCCTTATGATGCCGGCCTCGGCATCGGGTCTTAAGAATGTATCGAGAACAAGGTTGCTCTTCGTCCAGAAGTTCCCTTCAGTATGCCTGTCCGTACCCGGGATACAGGTTAAGATCCTCGGCTTATCGGGACGTTTTGTACTGTACAGCACGGGATAAGCGCATTCTTCCTCACACCAGTACTTAAATCCGATATGCTTGGACAAGCCCATTCCATACCACATTCCGTCATGGAATTCGTGGAGTTCATTGACGATCCGCTCATCCTCTCTTAAGCACTCATTTACCAGATCCGCATATCTTGCGGCTTCATCGGATGCCGATACATCCGCCATGCTGTGATTGAGTCCCGTATACAGCCACATCTTCTGAATATTCAGATTGGCCATAAGGGGATAATATACCAGTTCATAGAAGGGATCTTCACTTGTCGGCTGATCCTTGGCTTCGACTCCCTGTGCTGTTATGACACTTGTGTCATATACTCCCGAAGATATATCTGACAGTTCCTTATACAGTCTGTCTGTCTCTTCCATATATCCGTCGCATTTATCCAGAAGATCCTCAGTCTCACCATACCATACCGGATCGTACACGCCCGTGTTCATCGCCTCCGGACGCCTGTTGGATGCGATCTTCGTATAGCCCTTAAGAAGCTTCTCTATGGCTGCCCTGCTGTGATCCGTAAGTCCCGGGAACTGTGTTCGTACAAAGGCCTTCGTATACTCTGAAGGGGCATCAAGGTTAGACGCACCCCATTTTTCATAATCATAGGCAAGGTCAAGGAAGAATGAGAGCGGATATTCGTTGGTGAAGATATCGCCGACGTTCACGATCCAGAGCTTGCGGATGCCGAACTCGTAGGCCGCAGTCATCTGCTCCCAGATCTTGGGGAGATAGTTGGAATTCACCCACTCATGTGAGATCGGCCAGCCGTGATAATCCATGTGATAATACATGCCCCAGCCGCCGTTATGGTCGCGCTCATCGACAGGAGGAACGGTACGAAGGTTGCCGAAGTTGTCGTCGCACAGCATCAGCGTCACGCCGTCGAGTTCAGGCTCGCCCTGCAGTCCCTTATATGTCTCGTCACCGTAATAAAAGGCCTCAACCTCCTTGTACAGAGCGATCATCCGGGGCACCTTCGTAAGATCGTCATCCACATACCTGCGGATGAGTTCATTCTGAGTCTTGAGAACATCGCGGATGAGCTCGATATTGTCACCGAGAGTTGCCTCTTTGCCAAGGACCGTTGAGTCGAATTCGCCGCGCATCCCTACCGTTATGACATTCTCCAGATGACCGCCTCTCTTAAGGCCGTCCTCCCAGAAACGCGTGATGCCTTCCTTGTTCCTGCGGAAATCCCAGGCATCGCCGTATATCGACCCGGGACCTCTTAGGTACTTATACTCCTCGCCCTGCCTTAAGCACGGTTCGTGATGCGACATGCCCATTATGACTCCGAGCTTATCGGCCAGTTCGGCACTTGCAAGTCCCGGGCCGTCCTCCGGGAAGATGGAAGACCACATCGCGGGCCACATATAGTTGCCCTTAAGGCGGAGTAACAGTTCAAACACATGGGCGTAGCACTCTGCATTGAAGCCCCCGAACCGCTTGTTGCACCAGTTGCCGAATGCCGGCCACTCATCGTTGATGAAAAAGCCCCTGTATTCCACCGAAGGCTCCTTCGATATCATATTGTCAGCCTCAGTGATCGTGACTCTGTCCTTATGAACGGGCTTAACATCCATCCAGTCCGTCAGAGGCGATACGCCGAGAAGTTCAGACAAATGCAGCATTCCGTATATCGTACCCCGCTTGTCGGAGCCGATGATCAAAAGAGAGGCCGCCTTACCGTTCTTCCCCTCTTCATTGGATGGAGCATCGAGTTCGACCACCTTAAAGATATAGCATTCCCTCTTACCGCGGATCGCATCGAGATCTATGACACCTCTGTCATCTAAGCCCTGTGCAAGATAACCCTTATCCGCCGAAACGCATATTATCGGGTTCACATTACGAAGCGCAGCATCTGTCACAGCGCTCCTTGCTTCCTCTAAATCAGCATGGTCCTTTATTACCTCTTCATGCTCAACCGTGACAATACCCGGCTCTACTCCGAATACATTGCCTATATCCCGTCTCAGCCAACCTGCGACATCCCTTATGCCTTCGTGGCCTGCCGACTCAACGATGATCTCTGATCCCTGCTCTTTAATATTCGCTGCACTGAGTGTGAATTCCATTACATCTCTCCTTGATCATTTATACTCTGTTATTATAATACAATAATGCTGCCAAGGGTATAAAACCCCCGGCAGCATAAGGTAGGACAAGTATGTCTTAATTATTCTTATCTATGGCTTCCCATAAGCCGTTAAGATATGCGGCACCTAAAGCCCTGTCATACAGCCCGTAACCCGGCATTGCAACCTCATCCCATATCATGCGTCCGTGGTCCGGTCTTATCGGACCGTCAAATCCCGAATCATGCATGGCCTTCATGATCTCATACATATCGAAGTCACCGTCTGATGACAGATGAGCCGCTTCCTCAAAGTCATCCGGCGAATTGAACTTGAGATTCCTTATATGCCCGAAATGTATCCTGCCCTTGAGCGCCCATATCGTAGCCACAAGATCATTGGCGATGCTTGAACCGTATGAACCCGTACAGAATGTGATACCGTTGTGGACATTATCAACAAGCTTCGTGATCCTTACAAGATTATCCTGATTCACGGCGATGCGCGGAAGTCCGAAAACGCTCCATGCCGGATCATCCGGATGGATCGCCATGTTGATATCGTACTCATCACATACAGGCATTATCTTCTCGAGGAAATACTGAAGGTTCTTAAAAAGATCCTCTTCCGTAACGCCCTTGTATTGCTCGAAGAGCTCCTTGATATGCGCCATTCTCTCAGGTTCCCAGCCGGGCATCACCGCTCCGTTCATATCCCCCGAGATGGAGTCGAACATTTTCTCCGGCACCATTGCATCCACTGCCTTTTGATTGTATGCCATGACAGTGGATCCGTCCGGGCGTACTCTTGCCAGCTCAGTCCTGGTCCAGTCGAACACCGGCATAAAGTTGTAGCACACCATGTGGATGCCTTCCTGACCAAGGGCCCTGAGTGTACTTATGTAATTATCTATGTACTTATCCCTGTCTCCTGAGCCCGTCTTGATATCATCATGGATATTGACGCTCTCTATACCTGCAATATGAAGTCCCTCAAGTTCCACTTCTCTCTTAAGGGCTGCGATCTCATCCCTCGTCCAGAGCTCACCCGGCATCTTGTCATACAGAGTCGTGATAACTCCGGTCACTCCCGGGATCTGCCTGATCTGCTTGAGCGTAACTGTGTCATGGCCCGTTCCGAACCACCTGAAGGTCATCTCCATATAGGTCTCCCTCTTCTCATAATTGCAAAATAACTCACTTTATCCACAATTGTCCGCCCCGGATCTTACGACCCTTCCGTGGCGAACACCGCAGTCAAAAGCGCATTTTTTCACGCTATATGACCACTATGAGATGATTATAACCATCGGCATAATGCTCTTACAATTCCACTTCTTGTGTTATACTTGTGAAAAGTTGCTGTATTTGGCATAAATTGTTTTCTTTTTGCAATCTATGCTATATTATTGAAATATGAGAGAAGAATTAAGAACAGCGTTTTCACCCAGACAATACATGCTTTCTAAGGATTTCGAGATCTATTACTACAGCGATATCCATATGAATGCGACCGGAAGTCATACTCATGATTATTATGAGTTCTACTTCTTTGTCAACGGGGATGTTTCGATGATGATAGCAGATAAGGAATATCCGCTTGCTCCGGGCGATCTGGTGCTTATCCCGCCGTTTGTCCCCCACTATGCGGTCATACATAATACGGATATCTACTATCAGCGCTTTGTCTTCTGGATCAGCAAGGATTACTGCAATCAGCTGCTTCGTATCTCACCGGCTTACGGCTACATCATGCAGCAGGCCAGCGTCAACAAGCAGTATGTATATCACTTCGACCGCATTGCATTTAACGCGATCCAGTCCAAGATCTTCAATCTCATCCAGGAGATCCATCAGGACCGATACGGTAAGACCGCGAAGATCCAGAACTATGTGAGCGACCTCGTACTTGACCTCAACAGGGCTGTCTATGAGGCCGAGCACCCGATAGAGTTCAAGGAGAATGCGAGCCTGTATCAGAATCTCATCACTTATATCAATGCTCATCTTACGGATGATATAAGTCTGGATTCAATAGCGGCACAGTTCTACCTGAGCAAATATCATATATCTCATGTCTTTAAGGATAACCTTGGGATCTCCATCAAGCAGTACATAATCAAGCAGAGGCTTAACCTCTTCAAGGATTATATGCGCCAGAACGGCGAGATAGGCAAAGCTTATCTGCAGTGCGGCTTTGCCAATTATTCAAGCTTCTATCGCGACTTTAAGAACGAGTTCGGGATCTCTCCCAATGAATACAAGCAGCAGATCGAGAAGGAAAGCAGTGAGCTTGTGACCGTGCGGGAGTGATGTTATTAAGTACATCAACTCATTCAGAAGATAATACAGATCGCCGTCCAAAGCGGCGATCTGTATTATTTTGTCCACTTATACAATTGCGCATATACGCCGTTTTCAGCCATCAGTTCATCATGAGTTCCTGACTCTTCTATGCCGTTCTCGGTAAGGACTAAGATCCGCTCAGCATTCCTTATGGTAGAGAGCCTGTGAGCGATCACAAGTGTCGTCCTGCCTGAGGCAAGCCGCTCAAGTGATTCCTTGACTATGTTCTCGCTCTCATTATCAAGAGCACTCGTGGCTTCATCGAATATAAGGATCGGAGGATTTTTAAGGAAAACTCTGGCTATCGAGAGTCTCTGTTTCTGCCCGCCCGAGAGCTTGATGCCGCGCTGTCCTATATCCGTATCATAGCCGTTTGGAAGCTCCGTTATAAAGTCGTGGGCGTTGGCAAGCTTGGCCGCCTCAATGATCTCATCCCTTGTGGCATCCGGCTTGCCGTATCTTATGTTGTCGTACACGGTACCCGCAAACAGATATACATCCTGCTGTACTATGCCTATATTATTGCGAAGGCTCCTAAGAGTCACATCTCTTATATCCTTGCCGTCTATGCTTATACTACCCTTGGTGACTTCGTAGAATCTGGGTATGAGGCTGCAGAGCGTGGTCTTGCCTCCGCCGGATGACCCAACGAGCGCCACATAAGAGCCTGCGGGTATATCGAGGCTTATATGCTTAAGTACCCTGTGTGCCGTGTCATTATACTTAAATGACACATCGTCAAATACGATATCACCCTTCACATCCGTAAGCGGTTGTGCTCCCGGTCTGTCCTGTATATCCGGTTCGATCGCCAGTATCTCAAGGAAACGCTCATAACCCGAGTAACCGTTCTGGAATTGTTCGGTAAAGTCTATGAGTGTTCGTATCGGGTCGGTGAAGATATTGATATATAGTAAGAACGCCACAAAATCGGCCATTTTTACCAGGCCCTTCGCCATAAGTATCCCGCCTGTCATGATGACCGTCACGTTGATGAGCATCGTAAATGCCGTCATGCCCGAATGGAAGAATCCCATGAACAGATAACTGTTGCGCTTGGCCTTAAGGAAGCCGTCATTGCCTGCCTTGAACTTCTCCTTCTCTATCTCTTCATTGGCAAACGACTTGACCACCCTGATGCCTGACAGGTTATCCTCGATCTGCGAGTTGATCTCCGCGATCTTAACCCTGTTCTCCTTAAACGCCCGCTTCATCTTCTTATTCAGGATAAAAGCATATATGAACATGAACGGCAGAAGTATAAACGCCGCAACTGTCAGATAACCGCTTATGCGCGACAGCACAATGAATGCACCGACAATCTTGATAAGCGATATCGCTATATTCTCAGGGCCGTGATGCAGAAGCTCCGATATGTCGAAGAGGTCGCTCGTGATACGGCTCATGAGCTTACCCACCTTCTGATCGTCATAGAATGAGAAGGACAGTTTCTGGTAGTGAGCAAAGATCTCAGCCCTCATGTCATACTCTATCCTCGCACCCATCATATGCCCGACATAAGTGATATAGTAATTGGAGACAAATTGAATAAGCGCCAGCACCGCCAGCACTGCCCCAATAAAAATGATGCGGCTTAAAGCCTCATCCGTCCTCATATTCAGGACCTCTGATGTGATGTATCTGACAGCAAGCGGTATCACGAGACTTATGAGCGATGCAAGAAATGCGAAGAACATATCCAGCAGGAACACGCCTATATACGGTTTGTAGTAGCATGTCAGTTTCTTAAGATTCTTTTTCATAATAATACTCTTTGTCCTGTTTTCAATACGTCGATACCATTCGCCGGAATCATATCCTGCATTTCAGGTGCCACATAATAACGACGCGACAAAAGTTCTATATTTCAATTTGTATGGTGTGTCTTCTGCATCCACAAGAAAAATCTTAAAAAAGTGAATCAAAATCGGTTAGAAGGTTATAAAGAGCATCTTCTGACAAAATCCCCCTCTTAAGCTCCGGCGGGAACTTTCCCTTCTCATCGTCTTCAAAATCATCTTTCCATACCGACTCATAGTATCTTTCAAGATCCTTCACATCAGGCAGGATCTTTTTATACAGTTCGACTGCTTCCTTAAGCTGATCCAGCGCATTACGAACTCTGTCAGCCTTCTCTTCCATAAGACATATCCGTTCAATCTGATTCATACCTGTCCCCCATCTCTGTTAAGTTCCGGCCGGATATCTCCGTTTCTGCTCCCATTCCTGATGTGATCGTTAATATATCCGATGTCTCTCTTTACCGTGAAGGCATCGATCACGAATGCAAGCACCATCACAACACCTACATAAATAAACGCCATCCAGAAATTGCTCGGGAAAAACCATCCTGCTATAAAGCCGAAAAGCATTACGATCCCGGAAAAGATGATGTACTTAATGATGTAGCTTAAAAAGATCGAGAGCGACAGGAATTCATCAAAAAAGCTGTTCACGGTTGTGATTATCAGTGCAAGACCAAAGAGTGCCAGCACGAGTGTGATCTCTGCAGTTATGCCGGACCATATTATCGATAAAGTGAACGCAGCAAGTATCATCAATGATGCAAGCATGCATGTTTCTTTAAGTATTTTTCTGACAGGCATTTCTTCAAAACCTCCGTTTTATGTCGTGCAGATATTTGCGTGATACGATCAGTTTCTCACCATTGTCGAGTGTTGCCTCGAGATGGCTGTTCTTAAGCTGCTTTATTTCCGTAAGATGAGATATGTTCATGATGCATGTCCTTGAGATCCTGACAAGGTCCGAGTCCTCCGTGATCTTCCCGATCTCCTGCATCGATGCGTCGAGTCTGAAAACATCTTCCTTTGTATACAAAAACACCTTTCTGTCGACATTTTCAAGATAATATACATCTGACAGAGCGATCCGCATCTGGCGTTCATCCAGGAATGCGCGAAAACATATATCAAGACTCTCGATCCTTTTTATAAGGCCCTTGACCGACTCCGTGTATTCAGGATACTCGATCGTAACGGTGAGGGGCTTGCCCGGGACCTGTCTGGTCACTATCTTCATTTAACCTTCCTCTTCCGGTTTCTGTATATTTTCAATAACCTCAGCTGCCTGATTTTTAAACTTCCCTGAGACTGCCGTATATAAGATCACTCCCAAAAAGAATACCATGTTTGTGTACCTTATCAGCATGCTGATCTCTGTCGTATAAGAAGATAACAACTGACTTCCGATAAGATTACTGAACATATGCACCATGGCTCCCGCAAGAATGCTGCGATTCGTCTTAATATATATAAAAGACACAAAAACGCTGAGCATCATTACACTCGGTATGAACATTAACGCATGAAAAACCGAATCCTGCAGGAGATTATACTGCGCCTGTCCGGGAGTGAAATACCAGGGAAGATGCCATATTGCCCATATAAATCCAAGTATAAGAGACCCCTTTAAAAAACCATACCTTACAAGAAGCTTATCCAGTGCATATCCTCTCCAGCCGAATTCCTCATTAAGCGGGCCGGAGATAAGTGACAGCAGTAAAACAAGCAGTATGTTAAGCGGATTAGCCGCTATGGCTTTTATATAATCCATCGTCGGCATCTCATAACCAAGCAGACCGACGCCTATGGAGATGCTCAACGCTGACAGCAATGTGAAGACGGCGATCGTTATGAGCGGCCACTTAAGCCCCATAAGCTTTAAGCTGAAGCACCTTCTAAAATAATCTTTCCTCTTGTTCTTCGGATATGTCAGAAACACCAGAAAAAGTGCGACTACAGAAGGGGCACCGCCTCCGAAATAGAATACGAACGTCCCCGCGCCGGTTCCCGTGAATCCAAAGAGAACAGGAATGAATCCGCATATCCAGGTCCAAGCCAAAGTAAGAGTAAAAAACAGCATTAAATGTTTTGTTGTCATCCGGTTTTTCTTCATTTGTATAACCTCCTGTCAGGCCCCAGTCTATCAGAAGGTTCATGCCGTTTCAACGGATGTTGTCAGTTGTTGCAATTATCTGCGCGCGAAGTGCATTTTGTTATCACTCTGCCTAACGGGTTTTCTCAGAACTGCCCCTTCGCCTGCTCGAGCACTTCTATGAGCTTGTCACACCAGGTATCGAACTCGGGATCTTCCTTCTGACACTCATCGGGATGTGACAGCACATAGTCAAGCGCATATCTGACGCCCATATCAAACCTCACGTTCGTCCGCATATCCGGAACCGCCCTCTTAAGCTTCGTATTATCAAAAACAACCGAAACTGACTTATCTCCAAGCAGAGATCCCGTAAAGTCGAAGCCGAACTTATCTCCGGCCGCTCTTAAGAAATCCGTGGATACATGATAGGCATTGAGCTTAACGCCCAGTGCATCGGCGATCGTCGCATATATCTGATCCCAGGTAAGCGTCTCATCCGACGTGATCTGGAAAGCCTCTCCGTATGCATGTCTGTTGCCCATAAGTCCGGTATAGCCTATGGCAAAATCTGCATTCCATGTAAGTGTCCACAAGCTCGATCCGTCACCCTGAATGATTACGGGCTTACCTTCCATCATACGCTTGATGACCTGCCATGAACCGTTCTTACCGTGAACGCCAAGCGGTATACTTCTCTCATCATAAGTATGGCTAGGTCGTACGATCGTCACGGGGAAGCCTTCTTCCCTGTACATCTTCATTAAGAACTCTTCGCACTTTATCTTGTCTCTTGAATACTGCCAGTACGGATTGGCAAGTGTCGTACCCTCGGTTATGATATATCCCGCCGCAGGCTTATGATATGCGGAAGCACTGCTTATATAGATATACTGCCTCGTCCTGTCCTTAAACAGTCTGTAGTCTCTCTTGACCTGGTCTTCGGTAAATCCTATGAATTCACAGACACAGTCGAATATCTTATCACCGAGCTTCTCTGTAACAGCCTTCTCATCATTGATATCAGCTATGACCTGCTTCACTCCTGCTGGAAGCACGGCACTTCTGTTACCCCTGTTAAGTACCCATACCTCCCAGTCAAGCTCATTTACCAGTCTCTTAACTATGGCTGTACTGATCGTTCCGGTCCCGCCTATGAACAACGCACTTTTCTTCATATTGTATACCCCACTTTCATCTGACAAAGAGTCTTCGATAATTCTCTTAACATTATAATGTGAAACAGTTTTTATCTCAATCCGTCATAGCGGATAAGACTTTATTCAATTTACGAAGGATAAGCCCAAGAAGGAAGGTCACGGCGACTATGCCGGCAAATATGACTATTCCTATCGGAAGTCCCCAGGCCGTAAAGGCATAGAAGTCATTTCCTTCGGCGCCGTTGATAAGGATATTAATGAGGTATCCCGTTCCGTACAGAAATGGCGGGATCATGGTATACAGATTCTCTTTGATCTCCATCTTATGATCATTCAATAATACGAACTCGCCCATGGCAAAGAGCGGAATAATAAGATGAAAGAACAGATTGGCTCCGTGGTACATGTGTGAATGACCATACAGAGGTCCTAAGAATGCTGCGATAGTAAGGAATGTGAGCCCGACTGCAGCAGCAGCGACATACTTAAGCACGGCAACTGTCTTTGAATCCTTACCTTTCACGGCATATACTATGTTGATCAATGCCGCGATCCCGGCTAAGATATTGGATTGAACGGTAAAGAACTTAAGGTTCTCTATTCCCTCTACATGCAATAATCCCTTGTTGGATTTTTTTACAAAGAAGCACAGATAGCTTCCAACCAGCGTCAGTATTACGATGATACAATTTGTTATCAGGCTTGCATTCTTATTTTTCTTCATAACATCTCTTGGCATTCCACCCATCTCCTTTTCCAAGATTATAACCGTATGCCGCGATAAATGCCAATATGTTGTTCTCAACAACAAAAGAAGCACCCGATGTGGGGTGCTTCTCTTATATATATCGCTATAACTCGATTACTTATTAGCGATCGCTGTCTTGATAGCCTCAGTGAGCTGAGGAACGATCTTGTTAAGGTCGCCTACTACACCGTAGTCAGCTACATCGAAGATAGGAGCATCCTCGTCCTTGTTGATAGCAACGATGATGTCTGACTCTTCCATACCTGCTACGTGCTGGATGGCACCTGAGATACCGATAGCGAAGTATACGTTAGGTCTTACGGTCTTACCTGTCTGACCTACCTGAAGCTCCTTCGGCTTCCAGCCTGAATCTACAACCGCACGTGAGCAGCTTACCTGTCCGCCTATAGCAGCAGCGAGATCCTCAAGGATCTTGAAGTTCTCGGGAGAACCTACTCCACGGCCGCCGGATACAAGGATCTTGGCATCCATGATATCCTTGATATCAGATACTGCCTTAACGATCTCCTTGATCTCAACGTACTTATTGTTGGGAGTAAATCCGGGATTGTACTCTATTATCTCAGCCTTTGCACCCTTCTTAGGCTCAATCTTCTGCATAACACCGGGACGAACCGTAGCCATCTGAGGACGGTTGTTCGGGCATGCGATCGTAGCGATCGTGTTACCGCCGAATGCGGGACGGGTCATAAGAAGCTGATTGTGCTTCTGCTCATCTTCCTTACCGGGAATGGGCTGAAGCGGGAAATCACCGATCTCAAGTACTGTACAGTCAGCTGTAAGACCTGTAGCAACTCTTGCTGATACTGTAGGGCCAAGGTCACGACCGATGGCTGTTGCACCTACGAGCACGATCTCAGGCTTGTACTCATTGATAACTGATGAAAGAGCATGAGCATAAGGCTCTGTTCTGTATTCCTTAAGCTCGGGATCATCTACAAGGATGACTCTGTCTGCACCGTACTCTGCAAGCTTATCGCACTCACCCTTGACACCTGATCCGATGAGTACTGCAGTAACCTGCGCATTAAGAGGAGCAGCAAGATCCTTAGCTTTTCCGAGTAATTCGTATGCGATTCCGCTCACCTGTCCGTCAAGCTGCTGAGCGAAGACGAATACGCCCTTATATTCTTCTAAATTCTGCATTATTCTATCCTCCTATTAAATAACATGCTTCTCAACAAGCTTACCAACAATGTATTTAACAGCTTCTTCGGGAGACTCGGGAACAACCTTCTCGCCTGCACCCTTTCTTACCTTATCAGAAGCCTTAGCGATCTTGGTGGGTGAACCTGCAAGACCTAAGTTGGAATCATCAACATCCTTAAGGTCTGCTCTTCCCCATGTCGTGATCTCTGCCTTAACGGCATCGAAGATTCCGCCGGGAGTCATGTATCTGGGATCGTTAAGCTCTGAAAGAGCTGTTATAAGGCAGGGCATCTTAGCCTCAAGCATATGATATCTGTCATCATACTGACGCTTAACGATAACCTTGTCTCCGTCTACCTTGATCTCCTGAGCGTAAGATATTACGGGGATCCCTAAATGCTCAGCGATCTGAGGACCAACCTGAGCTGTATCACCGTCGATAGCCTGACGACCCGTGATGATGAGGTCGTACTCAAGATTACGGATGGCACCTGCGATAGTCGTAGATGTTGCCCATGTGTCTGCACCGCCGAGAACTCTGTCTGTTACAAGGATACCCTTGTCAGCGCCCATAGCGATTGCTTCGCGGAGTACGTCTGCTGCCTTGGGAAGTCCCATTGTAAGAACCGTAACCTCAGCACCGTACTGATCCTTAAGTCTTAATGCTGCCTCAAGACCTGCCTTATCATCAGGGTTCATGATGGCCAGCATCGCTCCTCTGTCGAGTGTACCGTCGGGATTGAACTTAACGCCGCCCTTTGTATCCGGTACCTGCTTTATACAAACGATAACTTTCATGTCTATTATTCCTCCTACTTCAACAGTGCCGCAGAGATGACCATTCTCTGAACCTCGCTGGTTCCTTCGTAGATCTCTGTGATCTTGGCATCACGCATCATTCTCTCTACATCGTACTCCTTGATGTAGCCGTAACCACCATGGAGCTGTACTGCCTTGGTAGTAACTTCCATTGCAACCTCAGCCGCATAAAGCTTAGCCTGAGCTGCCTCGAATGAGTAAGATACCTTGGGATTGGTCTTGTACTCATCCTTCTTTCTTGCTGCCTTGTATACGAGAAGCTTAGCTGCTTCAACCTTTGTAGCCATGTCAGCAAGCTGGAACTGTGTATTCTGGAAAGCACCGATAGACTTACCGAACTGCTTACGCTCCTTAACGTAGTTGATCGTTGTCTCAAGAGCACCCTCTGCAAGGCCGAGTGCCTGAGAAGCGATACCGATACGTCCGCCGTCAAGAGTATGCATTGCTATATTGAAGCCCTTACCCTGCTGGCCTAAGAGATTCTCCTTAGGGATACGGCAGTCTGTGAAGATGAGCTCGTATGTAGAAGAACCACAGATACCCATCTTGTTCTCCTTGGTACCGAATGTAAATCCGGGTGTACCCTTCTCTACGATGAAAGCAGATATCTCCTTCATCATCTTGCCGCGCTTCTCGATCTTGCCGGTAACAGCGAAGATGACATAGATGTCAGCTTCCTTACCGTTAGTTATGAAGCACTTAGAACCGTTGAGTACCCACTCGTCACCGTCAAGAACGGCCTTGGTCTGCTGACCCTGAGCGTCTGTACCTGCACCGGGCTCTGTAAGACCGAATGCACCGAGTTTCTCGCCCTTAGCAAGCGGTACAACATATTTCTGCTTCTGCTCTTCGGTACCGAATGTAAGAATGGGATCTACACAGAGTGATGTATGTGCAGATACGATAACACCTGTAGTACCGCATACCTTAGACAGTTCCTCTACGCACATTGCATATGTGAGTATGTCACATCCCTGTCCACCGTACTCCTTGGGTACCGGAATACCCATGAAGCCGTATTTAGCCATCTTCTCAACTGTCTCTCTGGGGAATCTGTGCTCCTCATCGATCTCCTGTGCAAGCGGCTTTACTTCCTTCTCGGCGAAATCCTTAAAAAGCTGTCTCGCCATTTCATGTTCCTTGGGTAAAGTAAAATCCATGATCTATATCCTCCTAATTATTTATCTGTAGGTACCTTGCCGCCGTCGGCATAGTTGTAGAAACCGATACCGGTCTTAACACCGAGCTGTTTAGCTCTGACCATCTTACGAAGAAGAGGACATGCGCGATACTTGGGATCGCCTGTCTCCTTGTAGATAACATCCATGATGGCAAGTACGATATCAAGACCTACGTAGTCACCGAGCTCAAGGGGTCCCATGGGATGGTTACATCCGAGCTTCATTGCAGTATCGATACCCTCGATATCAGATACGCCCTCAGCGTAAACAGTGATACCCTCGTTGATAAGGGGAATAAGGATCCTGTTAACAACAAATCCGGGAGCCTCGTTGACCTGAACGGGAGTCTTGCCGAGATCTCTTGAGATCTCATTGACCTTCTCTACAAGCTCCTTAGGTGTGTTGGCACCTGCTATAACCTCGATGAGTTTCATAACAGGAGCGGGATTGAAGAAATGCATACCAACGATGGGCTTGGGAAGTCCTGCACCGATCTCCGTGATAGAGAGAGATGATGTGTTGGAAGCGAATACACAGTCGGGATTCTTCACGATGTTCTCCATGAGATTCTTGAAGCACTCCTTCTTGATATCCATAACCTCAAGAGCTGCCTCTACGATAAGATCTGCATCTACACAGATATCGTTAAGACCTGTCTTGAACTTAGCCATGATAGCGTCAGCCTCTGCCTGAGTCTTCTTCTCCTTGGCTACGAGCTTGTCCATAGCCTTCTGTACCTTAGCCTTACCGCCGTCAGCATACTCCTGCTTGATATCACATAAGTAGACTGTATCTACCTTGTCACACTGAGCGAATGCCTGTGCGATTCCGGAACCCATTGTTCCTGCACCGATTACACCAACCTTCATTTGATTTCCTCCTAATATATATTATTGAAAAAATGTGTCTACTGACTCTTTCTTAGTCCGAAGTTATCAGCAGTTCTTGAACGGCTCTTTAACCTTTTCCTTATTCTTATCAAGGAAGAACTCCATACCGTATCTCTGATCTGCTGTCTCAAAGCAGTCACCGAAAAGCTTCTCTTCAAGTGCTACCGCATCCTTCATATCCTTCTCAAGGCCTTCGTTGATAGCCTTCTTGCAGTTACGAACTGCGATGGGAGCGTTCTTGGCGATGCCTGATGCCATCTTAAGTGCTGCAGGCATGAGCTCTTCCTGAGTATATACCGCATTGACAAGACCGATGCGAAGCGCTTCGTCTGCCTTGATATTGCGTGCCGTGTAGATCATCTGCTTAGCCATTCCGGGGCCTACGAGACGTGCAAGTCTCTGTGTTCCGCCAAATCCGGGTGTGATGCCTAAGCCTACCTCAGGCTGACCGAATACTGCATTATCAGAACATATCCTGATATCACAGCTCATTGAGATCTCACATCCGCCGCCAAGAGCAAATCCATTAACTGCTGCTATAACAGGGATGGGGAAGTTCTCGATCTTAAGGAATACGTCATTACCCTTCTTACCGAATGCTTCACCTTCTGCCTTGGTAAGAGTGCTCATCTCACCTATGTCTGCACCTGCCACGAATGACTTCTCACCTGCACCTGTAAGTACCACGCATCTTATCTTATTCACATCGATGGCATCGAAAGCAGCATCAAGCTCTTCCAGAACCTGTGAATTAAGAGCGTTGAGTGCCTTCTCACGGCTGATGGTAACTATTCCTACCTCACCCTGCTCTTCATACTTGATAAATTCCATGTTGATTCCTTTCTTCTACTAATGAGTGTTCGTCCTGTATCTATACGCAACATAAGCAGCCGGTCTCCCGACTGCCCATGTTATTTACATATATACTATTCTCTCTCTACGATCGTTGCACAGCCCATGCCGCCGCCGATACATAATGTAGCAAGACCCTTCTTGGCATCCTTGGCAACCATCTCATGAAGGAGGGTAACAAGGATACGAGCGCCTGATGCACCGACCGGATGACCGAGTGCGATGGCACCGCCGTTGGGGTTGAGCTGCTTGTCAACATCGATACCGAGGTCCTTACCTACTGCAACAGACTGTGCAGCGAATGCCTCGTTAGCCTCGATGATGTCGAAGTCTTCGATCTTATAACCGGCCTTGGCCATAGCCTTTCTTGTAGCTGCAACAGGTCCCACACCCATGATAGAAGGATCAACACCTGCGAGTGCACCTGCAACGAATGTAGCCATGGGCTTAACACCGAGCTCCTTAGCCTTCTCTTCAGACATGATAACTAATGCTGCCGCACCGTCATTGATACCTGAAGCGTTACCGGCTGTTACGACGCCGTCAGGATTGAGAGCCTTAAGCTTAGCAAGACCTTCTATCGTAGAACCCTGTCTCGGGCCTTCGTCTGTATCAAACACAACTGTCTCTTTCTTCTTCTTGATCTCTACGGGAACGATCTCAGCCTTGAACGAACCGTTCTCGATGGCTGCACAAGCCTTCTGCTGGCTCTTAAGAGCGAACTCATCGAGTTCTTCTCTTGTAAGGTTCCACTGCTTAGCCACATTGTCGGCTGTTGTGATCATATGATAATCATTAAATGCATCCCAAAGGGCATCCTTTACCATTGTGTCAACAAGACCGCCCTGGCTCTGTGAAGGCCACATCATCCTGTAACCGTAACGGCCCTGAGGGATAGCGAAAGGCGCCATTGACATGTTCTCCATACCGCCAGCAACTACCACGTCAGCATCACCTGCCATGATCATCTGTGCTGCCTGGTTCACACAGTTAAGACCTGAACCGCAGACAACGTTGGTCGTTACAGCCGGCACCTCTACAGGAAGACCTGCCTTGATTGAAGCCTGTCTTGCAACGTTCTGTCCGAGACCTGCCTGGATAACACAACCCATATATACATGCTCTACATCCGTAGGCTGTATACCTGCTCTCTTTATTGCTTCCTTGATAACAATTGCTCCGAGCTCTGCTGCCGGTGTGGTGCTTAACGATCCGCCCATTGTACCGATGGCAGTACGACATGCACTTGCGATAACTACTTTCTTTGCCATTCTCATGACTCCTTTCGTTAATGAAAAAATTGACTACACTGAATTGATGAAAAATTCTGAACAAACCGCTTTATTTCAAGCAATCTGTGAGATTGTTATTTTTTTATCATTGTCGTGCTCTCTTATTCTAGCACAAGGCACTGTGTTTTGCAATGAAATATTATCCATAAATGCAAGTAATATAAGGAACAAAAGGACCCCGCGTTCCATGACGCGAGGTCCTGTATCTGTCATCCTTTAATCTTCTACATCAGCGAGTCACGGGGCGAACCGTTTATCACAAACTTCTGCTGCTCAACCATATAGCGGATCTTGGCCTTATCCACTCCTGTCGCCTTCGCTATCTGCATGAGCGTAGCTCCCGGATATTCTTCCAGGAAATGGCGTACTTTGCCGTAATCGTCATATACGATCTTGCCGCATGAATCGCAAAAATACTCTCCGAGGCCTTTATAATCGACTGCATGTCCGCATTCCGGGCACGCCTTCAACTTTCTGTCATTCATCAATCCGCTTGCATCCATAGTGTCACCCCAGCATATTAAAAACCGGAAGCCGTTCTGTCAGTATTTCGAAATACGTCTATTCCTTTTTAACCTTCACGAAAGAACTCCGTCCGTATTCATCATAGTCACGGACTATCTCATATTCTCCGCCGTCGGGACCGGCTGCATCCTTCGCTGATAAACCGGCGATATACTTCCTGATCCTCTCCTCCGACACCGGATAATCCAACCTCTTAGCTATCTGCTCAGGCGTATATCCCAGCTCGTGCAGATGTCTTATCGCTGCTCCGCAGGCCATGTCGAACGTAAAGTCCTGCAACGCCTTATTAAAATACCTGTTGGTCTCATCTCCCATTATCCATAATATAGCATATACGCCGATGATTGTAAAAACAAAAACTCAAAATCGTCGGCTCTTCTGATCAATATTGCAGCAGCGGGGCGACCGCCTGCCGGCCCGGTCATGTTCAGTCAACTCTCCTGATGCCCTCTTCCGAACTGTATACATATTCCGCATGAGATAAGCGGATGATCTCATCGACCTCATCCTCTGTCATGCCCTCATCACGGCTTGCATAGACTGCGGCTATGGGGGCCGCCTCATAACTTATATATGTATCGTTAACCCAGTGGATCCGGCTGCCGTCTCTTAAAAACAGGACTCTGTGGCCTTTGACGGCATCATATTCTTCTTTCGGCATATTCTCTAAGTAGTCGATGAACTCTTGACCTTCCGGGTCAATCATCTCTGCCCTGGCTTTAAGGTCGGCATCCCTGTCAGCGCGATATCCGCCTAGCAGATATCCGTAAGCCGGATAGTCTGTCGTAAGCATGATGAATACTGCGATTGCAGCGATCCAAATTATGACACTTCTGTCATAACCGTCCCGAGATCCTGCGTCAGTCGTGTCATTATCCGTACTTTCTTCCCGCTTTTTGTTCCCTGCATGAAGTCCTGACATTATATCCGCACCCATACATATGAGCAGCATGAATGTACCTATAGTAAACGGCGCTCCGTATCTGGATATAGATATTGCCATGACTTCGGATGAACCGTACTGGGTCTCAGTCGCAAATATGCTCATATGACTGAGCAGTACTATAATGTATATGGCAAGTCCCGTCACGACAGAATAGACCAATCCTGCTCTAACCGTTTTCTTTTGCTTCGAGCAGGCAAACACAAGGAATGCAAAGCACGCAACGATCAGGGCAAACATCGCAAACGCCGATATGTCCAACGCCCATGTGTGAGCCGTATGCATAGGCTCCTTCAGGAATCCGAGGATATAATAGTGCAGTTTATCCGAAGCATCCTCGGGCATCGTCATTCCGCCGCCCGTCGCAGTCCTGGCCAGCGCTCCGGTAAGCTTGGCGATACGTCTGTTAAGGATACAGTTTGCCCACCAGCTGCCCTGAACCAGATATATGAATATGATCGTAAATATCACAGGGGTTTTCCTTATCCTGTTCATTATTGTCAGGACAATGAGCAGGATCGCCGCAAATGTCACCCACATGAATCCGGTATTCTTACAAATCGCGGTTATCGCTCCGTACAGGGCGACCTTGACATAAGGAAGGGAGCTCATGCGGCCTGATCCGGTATCAGAAGCGGTACCAGAAGCTGTAGTACGTCCCGGCTCCACGCTCTGTGTCTTCCCGTCCCCGAATCCTGTCACGATCTCATATATCCCTGTAAGCATCGCTCCATATACTATTCCCATTGTCACGTCCGCGCAGGCTCCATAGCTCCACACATCATTGACTATACCGGGAATCAGCATGATCACAAGCATCCAGGCGATCTTAGCAGGAAGTTTCATGCGGTCAGCCGCTCTCATAAGCGGCAGCATGAATATCATATTCATAAGGGTATACCCGATGAAGGCCAGTCCTTCCTTATATATATGAGGAGAGAGTTTAAGCATGCACCACTTGGCTATCTGTATTCCGGGCGGATAGTCACCGAATTCGGGAGCGACATTACCGTACTTACCGGTAAAACCGTTCAGATAATAGAGCGCCTTGGCGTCAGTGGCCCAATAGTTCACATCATCCCACCACTTGACCACATGATCCTTAATAAGATTCGCCGTGACCAGACAAAGCACTGCGAATACCACAAACCCGATCACATTATCTTTATCAAGGGAACGGGACCTGATAACCCGATACACTCCAAAGCCAAGTGCGATAAGCGCAGGAATCCACACGAACTCCATCGCACCAAAATATGCCAGAACATAAAGCACAAGAATAAGCCCTGCCGTCATAAGCGGCAGGGCATCGTAAAATCTGATTCCGTATCCTGTTCTAGTACTCGGGCTCGATGAGTCCATAGGTGTTGCCCTTTCTCTTGTAGACCACGTTGACCTGGTCTGTCTCGGCATTGACGAATACGAAGAAATTGTGACCCGTCAGTTCCATCTGTACGCAGGCATCCTCAGCATACATAGGCTTGATGTCGAACTTCTTGGTCCTAACGATCTGAACCTCTTCCTCGTCCACATAGTCCTTCTCGATGAACTCCTGCTTGAAATAATCACCGTTCTGGTGCCTGTCTATTATCTTGTTCTTATACTTCTTAAGCTGTCTCTCGATGATCTCCTCCACCAGATCTATAGAGACATACATATCGTTGCTGACCTGCTCCGATCTGATAACCGAACCCTTAACGGGGATCGTTACCTCGATCTTCTGACGATCCTTCTCTACGCTTAATGTTACATGTACCTCTGTCTCAGGGGTAAAATACTTCTCTAACTTCCCTATCTTATCCTGAACTGCACTCCTTAATCCGTCCGTTACGTCAATGTTCTTGCCGCTGATGATAAATTTCATACTGATCAGTCCCTTCTTATTCAGATTCATCCGTTTTCATGATCCAAAGCATCGGATCTTCCATATCGGATGTTAGTTTATTTTACCATAGGGAAAGCCAAAATGTCTACTTAACAAATTGTAAATTTTCTGACAATTCGTCGCTTGCGGCGGCATTTTTCATTCTATAATTTTGCGTATATTTCACGGCATTTTGCGTTTGTTTGTGCATCTGTGCCAAAACAAAATTTCGATAGTTTACCATAATTTTCCACCGATTTTGACCTGACACCTGTGTATACTGTGGATAAGTAGGCGAATAAGTCCTTAAAAAGGCATATTTTCCGTTTGCGTATGTGGATAACTTGCTCCTCAATTGACCGATTGACTAAATCAGTCACGGCCTTTTTTCGTCGAAATCAACAAGGGGTTTTCTGTCAATAGCGACCTGCAAAAAACAAAAAGTCTGACACTTTGGCACAAATCCGGCCCGGAACCATGCGCAAAGCGTAAGCTGCCTGTAAAAAAAAGAGCCGTTCCATCCGGAACGACTCCCTGTAGTTTTCTTTATACCGATATGTTCATTATACCGATCTGTCTGAAAATATCTTAGAATATTCTTCTTACACACAACGGTGTTCTGTATGATGCACTCGATACGATGATACCTGTCTTCGATGTTGATGCATGTACTATCTGTCCGTTACCGATGTAGATCGCCACGTGACCTGAGTAACATACGATATCACCGGGTTGTGCATTGGCGAGGCCGCCTACGTCATATCCTACGGATCTGTCTGCCGCTGATGAATGAGGAAGTCCGACACCGAAGTTGCCGTATACGCTCATTACGAAGCCCGAGCAGTCTGTACCGTGTGTAAGTGATGAACCGCCATATACATAAGGATTGCCGACGAACTGCAGTGCGTAGTTACATACCGCTGCGCCTGATCCGCCACCGCCCACATAAGTAACCGGGTTATCAGGGATGTACGACGATCCGCCGCCACCGCCCTGAGTAGCTCTGGCTGCTCTTGCGGCTGCATTAGCCTTGTCTCTCTCAGCTTTCTCCTTGGCAAGTCTTATCTCTTCTTCTTCCTTAGACTCAGCCTTGACGAATTCCGTATGAAGGTCTACATATTCATCAGAAACGAATCCATAACCTTCCTCGATATCCACCTTGATCCAGCCGTCGAGCTCTTCGACTACGAGAAGCTCATCATCTATGGGCACAAGTCCGAGAACCGTTGTATCGAGTCCGGGCTCTTCTCTAACCTTAAGTGTCGTGGTATTGACTCTCGCAAGAAGCGTTCCGACTTCCTTGGCCAGCTCCACTGCGTCATCGCCTGTCACACAGAACTCGCCTTTGACCCATCCTGTACAGCTTCCGGATTCGATCTTGTACCAGCCGTCCTTCTCCTCTATGAACTCGCCGACCGACTTATCATAGAGCTTACCGACTATCTTACCTTCGTTCTCATCAGGAAGATCCCTGACATTCACATAGTTGGTAACCTGTGCGATGACGAGATTCCTGAAGTCCTCTCTGGCGTCATCCGCGATCATATCTCCGGGAGTCCTGACAACCGCCTCGACCACTTCCTTATCAAAGCTTATGGTCTTCTCAACCGCAGCCTTGTTGGCTTCCTCAGTCGCTGCCGCCTCCTCGGACTGGCTTTCCTTATTATCTTTACTGTCCTTTGCATCCTTACTGTCTTCGGATGTAACTCCGACAGAAGGGGTGGCCACGATCTCCTTGACCTCTTCCTTGACATCCTTAACGGATGTACCCTCGTCCACGGCTATCGAGAAGCCCGCGGAAGGAAGTGAGTCGGATAAGTTAGCGGCATGTGCCTCAATCTTACCCCCGGCCAGCGCCGTAAGACCCGCAACCATTATGCCGGCCATTGCATAACCGGCGATTCTAACTCTGTTTCCGTTCATACCTTTTATGTGTCCGTTGAATCAGTTTGTTACAATTCCTTAACAAATATACCACTATAAATGATTATTGTCAACCGCTAGATATTGTGCATTATGTTAACTGCGCGGCTTTATGATGTGTTATGTTAACTCTGAAATGTTACAGAATACGGGATCATTATGAAAAAATGACGGGTTTAACTCATTCTCTGCCCTAGATCAGCCCACCGTCCATGACGACCACCTGTCCCGTGAGGTACGCGGGCGCCTTAACAAGCGACATGACAAGTTCAGCCACTTCCGCCGGTTCTCCGTACCTTCCGGCCGGGATCTGCTCAGTGAGTGCAGCCTTATCCTCTTCGCTTAAATGGCTGTTCATATCCGTATCTATGACACCGCAGGCAACGGCATTGACCTGTATGTTGCTGGGCGCAAGTTCTTTAGCAAGCGCCTTCGTAAATGCGTCCACTCCGCCCTTTGATGCCGAATAAGCCGCCTCCATCGATGCTCCGACGCTGCCCCACATCGATGAAATGTTGATAATACGGCCTTCGTGAGCGCTTAACATCTTGCGGACCGCTGCCCTGCTCGTTAGGAACACGCTGTCAAGATTGGTAGACATAACTTCACGCCAATCCTCATAAGTCATATCCTGCAGCAATCCCACATATGAGATCCCTGCGTTGTTGACTAAGACATCCACCCTGTCAACGCAGTCAAAAACACGCTCGACTGACTCTTCATCCCCCATATCGGCCTTAAAGCACCGGACGGACACATTATGCTCTGAAGCAAGTTCCGCTCCGATCTTTTCCATTCTTTCTATATTATTAAGGCAGGTAAGTACAAGGTCATAGCCTGCTGCCGCAAACTTCCTTGCGACCGCCTCTCCTATCCCTCTTGATGCTCCCGTTATGACCGCAGTCTTATTCATGTTTCCCTCCTCTAACGGTATCGAACCTTATAAAATATTGCAGGCAACACCGATTTGTCAGTCCCCGCCTTCAATGTACGAAGCGAAGATACAAAAGCAGGCCGGCCCACAATGAGCCGGCCAGAACAGATCATTAAAGATTATTGATATAACTCTCGGCACTCGTAACTGCATTCGCTCCGTCCGAAGCTGCCGTCACTATCTGTCTTAACTGCTTGGTACGTACATCACCTGCGGCAAAAATGCCGAGCACTGACGTAGCACAAGTCTCATCCGCCTTGATATATCCCTTCTCATCCATATCGAGAACACCTCTTAAGTACTCAGTCACGGGATGTGTTCCCACGGCAATGAACACGCCATCAAGTGTGAGGGTCTTAGTCTCATTTGTTTTTACATTATGAACATTGAGACCTTCAACCGCATCGGATCCGACTATTGAATCCGGGACAGTGTCATAGAGGATCTCGATATTCTCTGTAGACTTAACGATATCGGCAAGCTTCTTCGCTCCGCGGAACTCGTCACGTCTGTGGATCAGATAAACCTTGCTGCAGCCTCTGGCAAGGAAGATCGCATCCTCAAGCGCCACATCGCCGCCGCCGATGACAGCCGTCACGCGCTTGCGAAAGAACGCTCCGTCACAGGTCGCACAATATGACACGCCCATGCCGCCAAGTTCCTCTTCACCCGGGATGCCCAGATGATTATGCACCGCGCCCGTAGCAACGATGACTGTCTTGGCCTCGATCGTCTCAGAGGAGGTCTTCACATACTTCACATTGCCTCCGTCCTCGATCCCCTGAACCCTGGCCTCGATGAATTCAACGCCCGCTGCGATCGCGTGCTCATGCATCTTGGTACCCAGCTCCATTCCGCTCACTCCGGGAAGTCCCGGATAATTATCCACATCATAGGTAGTAAGTACCTGACCTCCACCAATGCCGCTCTCATCTATTATGACCGTGTCAAGTCCTGCTCTCTTGCCGTAGATACCTGCTGACAGCCCCGCGGGACCCGCTCCGATTATAACTATATCTCTCATACGGTTCACTCCTTTCTTATAAGTGAGTTCTATATCAGTATAACATATCAGTCCGTGAATAATAACCAACCGTCAAAAGTATAATGAATTATAAGCCATTATCAATACTATTGCGAATTATAAACCACTGTCAATTAAATGTACCGACACATACACTCATCTCTTCTCCCCCTGCAGTATCATTAGGATCGTCTCGAACACGGGCTTATTACCCTTTACGATTATCGCGATTCTTTCTTTTGCACGGGACAGTCCGTGAAAAAGATTGCGCACTACGGATACGGAATTAATATGCTCTGTATCCCCGTCCGCACGAACAGTCGGAGGCAGGGTGCCGCCTTCCGTGACCGGTACACTCCTTAGATAACCGTTTGGCGCATATGTAAATGAATCATCCAGGACCATCACCACTCTGTTAAACTCTCTGCACGTGGCTTCACTTACCTCGATGCTGCCTTCATCAACTTCAGAATCTCTCCTTATATCGAATCTGTCCGTCCCGAACTTATTCATCGCATCATCATATATATGGATATAGCCCTGATCTATAAAGACCTTAAGCAGCGTATCCGTCTGTGGTCCGTCAGGTGCAAAGGCTGCAGAGACCGACGGAAAGTCACGGCGATGGCTGCCGCCCGTAAACATGAGCCTCGTGATGAATGCAGACAGTTCACTGTTAAGCCTGATCCTGTTGGTCAGCTTATATCCGTTGAAGCCCGGAATCTTCTCTATCAGTTCCGAACCGTCATGATTGCGTTCCTCATATGCTATGGTATCCTCTCTGTCATATGAGATGACCACGGGGATACAATCCCGTTTGGCCCACGCCATGATCTCATCGACATTCATGGCGCTCAGCCTGTGTCCTTCATCCACAAGGATCGCCGAATATTCACACGACAGATCGATATGAGCGTTCGCATCGCAGTAATGGAAATCGATACGCTTAAGCCGCTCATCCAGATGCTCAAGTTCCTTCTCATGCGAGCCAAAATGCAGGATGCACACTCTCGAAGATTCCGATAACTGCATGGCAATGTCATACAGAAGGATCGTCTTGCCCGTGCCGGGAAGACCCGTGAATCCGTGTATCGCAGCCTTCCTTCTTATGACTCCGGGCTTTTCTGTTATATCCTTGAGTATCTGATTTCTTATATCTCTCTGTTGTGATGTAAGGAAATAATCTCCCCTTAAGAATCTCAGCGGATCGGTAAGCGGCGATATGAGATATCTGTCCTCTCTGAAGAGATCCTCTATATTTCCTTCATAGCAGTCCTGCTGCTTCTCCAGGGTCTCTGCCAGTTCCTCCCATGTGGTGTCTATGAGTCTTCCGCCTCCGGAGAGTCTGACGATCCTGTCATCTTCGCTTATATATGTATATGAATACATTGCCCTGTCGAGAGTTGACAGGTAGTATCTGTTCTGCTCAAGCTGCCTCTTGATGGCTTCATCGGATACGTTGCCGCTCTTAAGTTCTATATTGACCACGGAGTCGGAACTTATGCGCAGCAGATCGAACTCCTTGCCAAGCTTAGGCATCGTAAATGAATAGAAGAACTTAAGCGCCGTCCCTTTTTCCATGACACCGCTTAATCTGTCGCTTACTGTCTTAAGCCCATTGGTCTCCCACTCCTTGATATTAAGGAAACGGCCGCGGCCGGACATCTGCCGTTCAAGCCGCGACTGATCATGGGTATCATCTATTCTTGTAAGTATGTATATATTGATGGGTTTCATTGCGTAAGTTCACCTGTGCCGGCCGTTGTGACCGTTCTTGGATCGCATCATTTCTTAACGCTCTTTAACAGTTCCTTAAGTTCATCCGTGCTGAAGGTATAGTCGGTATTGCAAAAATGACAGTTCATGGTTATCGGCTTGCCGTCATCTATCATGGCCTGCAGCTCATCTCTTCCTATACTTATAAGAGCCTTCTCTATCCTCTCCCTGTCGCAGTTGCAATGGAAGCGCACGGGGATCGTATCGTTAAATTCGACACCCAGTCCGTCTAAGAGTTTCTCCAGGATACCCTCAGGAGTTAAGCCGTCAGAAAGCATCGTAGTCACGGAATCAATATTTCGTATATTCTCTTCGAGCTTAGCCAGTGTCTCATCCGATGCAAAGGGCATGAGCTGGACTATGAAGCCGCCTGCCTGCGCAACCGTCGCATCATCCCTGTTCATCAATACTCCGAGGCCCACGCTTGAAGGGATCTGTTCGGAGGTCGCAAAATAATATGTCAGATCTTCCGCGATCTCTCCGGTCTGAAGTATGACCTGTCCGGCATACGGATCCTTAAGTCCCATATCCTTGATGACCGTGAACACACCGTTACCTACGGCTCCGCCCACATCAAGCTTGCCGACGGGACTCGGCGGGAGCATAACACCGGGATTGCCTACGAATCCCTTGACTTCTCCTGCATTGTTCGCGGTGACCATTATATTGCCTATCGGGCCGTCACCGTTGATCTGTATGGTGAGGAGGTCATCCTCTGACTTAAGCATAGTTCCCATGATCACGGCTCCGGTAAGCGTCCTTCCGAGTGCCGCGCTTGCTACGGGGCTTAATCCGTGCCGCTTTCGTGCTTCCTCTACCGTATCCAATGTATATGCGGCAAATGCTCTGATATCTCCGCCCGCCGCTATGGCTCTTACTATATAATCTCCCTGCATTTTATCATTCTCCTGTCACATATAGCCTTATGATATCATAATATTTCCTCGCAAAAAAGACCGCATTTGGCATAAAACCGATGCCTCACGTATTGCAGGGCTGTGACGGACCATCTCCACCCTTTGGTGATTATGCACAATTTAGCCCTTCTGAAATTGTGCAATTTATACAAATTATGGCTTGCATATTATTTCCAAGGCCTTATAATGAAGGCGTAAAAGATAAATGAGATTCGCCGTCAGGAAGAGGCGGCAGGAGGCGGAGTCGAAAGCCTAATGGCGATCACCCGCAAGAGGAGGTAAATAATTATGAAGATTCAGAACGTAACAGACATTGACGGATTTTTCAAGGTAGTGGATCACTGCAGCGGCAAGGTGGAGTTGGTCACAGCTGAAGGAGACAGGCTTAATCTTAAGTCCAAGCTCTCACAGTATGTATCACTCGCCAAGGTTTTCGCTGATGACAAGATCCCTGAGATGGAGCTTGTTGTATACGATCCCGAGGATACCATTAAGTTCATCAACTTCATGACAAGCGGCGCAACCGAATAAGGTGCCCGTCAGATTTTTGTCAGATGACCAATCCTTATATAGTCAACGTTAAAAAGGCGCAGAGACCATCAAGTCACTGCGCCTATAATATATCTTCCGTTCCGCCTTTATTCCGGACACCTTGTTTAAGTTCCATTCTCCGAATATCGGGCCGCTGCCCGGATCATACGAAGTCTACTTCAGATCGAACATCCCCGGCTCATCAAGAAGTCCGAAGCCTGCAGCCTTGAGCACTTCCACGGCCTTAGCCCCGTCGGAAGTCTTAAGTATCATCGCTCCAACGACAGATGTAGCCATCGCATACATATACTCGATCCCGATACCTGCCTCAGACAAGGTTCCGAACAGCGATGCAAGCGTGCCGACCTTATTCTCCAGCCTGACTGCGACCACATCGGTAGTGCGAGCCGAGAAGCCGCTTTCCTTAAGTATCTTACTTCCCTTATCGGGATCCGACACTATCATGCGCAACAGCCCGTACTCACTGGTATCGGCAAGTGATATCGAATAGATATTGATCTCATTATCCTTAAGCACCTTGGCTACTTCTTCAAGCGTGCCGACTCTGTTCTCTATAAATACGGTTAATTGTCTTACGAATCCGTCTGCCATATCATCATCCTTTCCAAAAATCCAAACAACTGAGTCTCTGTAGACCTGACACGCGTGTCACCTCGGGGCGACCACCTGTGACAGGGATCAGTCGAACTTACGATTATCGATAACTCTTACAGCCTTGCCCATGCTTCTCTCCAAAGTCTTGGGAGCTACGAGCTTAACCTTAACAGCCAGTCCTATCATCTGCTGGATGGCATGAGCGACTCTCTTATTGAGTGCCTCTATCTCCTTGACCTCATCGGAGAATGAAGATTCATCCATCTCTACAAGGACTTCAAGCGTATCCAGATTATTCACACGATCAACGATGATCTGATACTGAGGTGTGACACCGCCTGCTTCCAAGAGTGCCGTCTCGATCTGTGAAGGGAATACATTGACACCTCTTATGATGAGCATGTCATCCGTTCTGCCCTTGAATCTTGAGATACGTGCAGAAGTACGGCCGCACTCACACTTCTCATGAGTGATGCTCGTAAGGTCCTTGGTCCTGTATCTGATAAGAGGCATGCCTTCCTTCTGAAGATTGGTCAGTACAAGCTCGCCTGTCTCTCCGTCGGGAACATGCTTAAATGTATCCTTATCTACGATCTCAGGAAGATAATAATCCTCCCAGATATGTAATCCGTTATGATACTGACAGTCACATGCCACGCCGGGTCCCATTGTCTCCGATAATCCGTATATGTCATGTGCGCTTATATGGAGCTGTTCCTCGATCTGAAGACGCATCTTCTCTGTCCACGGTTCGGCTCCGCATATAGCGGATTTAAGCTTTATCTCAGACTCAACTCCCATCTCTTTTACCACTTCCGCAATATGCAGAAGATAAGAAGGAGTACACATGATACCGGTCACACCGAAATCAACCATCATGGTCACAAGCTTCTTGGTATTACCTGTAGACTGGGGTACTACCGTGGCGCCGACACACTCAGCTCCGTAATGAGCACCGAGTCCACCGGTGAAAAGACCGTAGCCGTAAGCTACCTGTATGGTATCGTCGCGTCCCAAACCCGCCATCGTGATACATCTTGCCACGCTCTCTGACCAGGTATCCAGATCGCGTCTGGTGTAGCCTACAACGGTAGCCTTACCTGTGGTTCCGCTGGATGCATGGATCCTGACTATCTCTGACTTCGGAACCGCAAACAGTCCGAAGGGATAGTTGTCTCTTAAGTCAGCTTTGGTCGTAAAAGGAAGTTTCTCTATGTCGTCAAGTCCCGTGATGTCTCCCGGCTCCAAACCGAGTTCCTGCATTTTCTTGCGGTAGAACTCCACGTTATGATATACGTGGTTCACCTGCTTCACTAGTCTTGCGGACTGCAGGGCCGTCATCTCATCACGGCTCATACATTCCTTGGTTTCGTTCCAGATCATTTTTCCTCTTTCCGGAGCTTTTCATGCTCCTCGTTGCATTTATAACTCAGACCCTTCATCTCTTAAGAGTCCGTGCATCCTTGATAATCCCGGTCTGCCACAAAGCGGACGCTTTTCATCGGCATCCTACATTGAATAGCCTGCCTCGAAAGCCTCAAGATTCTTGTCTATGGTCTTGGGAGGTACAGTATTCTTTATAACTTCGATCCACTGATCCTTGGTATAATCCATGCTCTTGGCTGAAGCACCGAGCACGACAACATTAAAGGACTTTGGAGAACCTATGCTCTTAGCCACTGACATCGCATCAACCACCATGGTCTTGCGTCTGCTCTTAAGAGTCTCGATTATGTTCTCCGGGTATTCGGCCTGACCGGTCACGACGGATATGGGATCCATGCGCTGGTCATTGACGATGACTGTCCCGTCCTTTTTGACAAAATGAAGATATCTTAATGCCTCTAAGCGTTCGAACGCGATGAGCACGTCAGCCTGGCCTTCCTCAACGATAGGCTCGGCCACTTTTTCACCGTAACGCACATAGGTAACGACGGAACCGCCTCTCTGGCTCATGCCGTGTACCTCAGATATCTTTACATCATAACCTGCAGAAAGTGCAAGCTTACCTAAAATCCTGCTTGTAAGGAGGGTTCCCTGACCGCCCACTCCGACGATCATAATGTTTGTAGTCTTGCTCATTACTTTGCCTCCTTTACTATAGCATCGAACTTACATAACTGCATGCACAGTCCGCAGCCGTTGCACATTGTCTCATCTATCGATATCGTTCCGTCTTCATTACGTGTGAGTGCCGGACATCCCGGACGCAGGCATGCGCCGCACTTCCTGCACTTCTCCGGGATCGGTACACACTTATCGGGGAATACCTGACCCTTAAGCAGTACGCAGGGGCTCTTGGTGATGATGACCGATACCTCATCTCTGTCCTGCTCGCGGCGTATCGTCTCTTCAAGAGTCTGAAGATCGAATGCGTTTACTTCATATACATGTTCTATTCCCATCGACTTACACAGGTTCATCAGATTGATGGCATATGTGGGCTCACCCTTAAGAGTCTTACCCGTTGCCGCATGATCCTGATGACCTGTCATTCCGGTAGTGGAATTATCCAGTATTATCACGGTTCCGGTGGCTTTATTGTAGATCATGTTCATCAGTGAGTTTACACCTGTGTGAAGGAATGTCGAGTCTCCGATGACCGCTACCCAGTTACGGATATAGTCCTTACCCATGGCCTTCTCCATACCGTGAAGTGACGATATCGAAGAGCCCATGCATATCGTGGTATCCACCACGCTTAACGGTGCCACGGCACCCAATGTATAGCAGCCTATGTCTCCTGCCGCATGGATCTTAAGCTTATTAAGTACTGAGTATACACTCCTGTGAGGACATCCGGGACAAAGTATCGGAGGTCTGGGAGCAACCTTCTCGGCCTCATCTATGTCAAGCTTCTGTCCGAGCAGCTTCTCACGGATCATATTGGCTGAGTACTCACCCTGTCTGGTAAAGATCTCCTTGCCCTCACACTTAATGCCGAGTGCCTTGACCTGTTCTTCGATCACGGGCTCGAGCTCCTCAAAGATTATGAGTCTGTCGACCTTCGACGCGAACTCTTCTATGAGCTTAAGAGGAAGAGGATTCACAAGTCCGAGCTTAAGCACGCTCGCCTCGGGCATCACTTCCTTGATATACTGATATGCGATACCGCAGGTGATGAAGCCTATCTTGTTATCGCCGTACTCTGCTCTGTTAAGCGCCTGACCCGAAGGCAGTGTGAGCGTTGCCGCATCATCAGCCATACGGTTAAGCCTGTCTTCCACTACAAGATGTCTCTTGATCGCCATCGCCGGCATCATGACATTCTTGGCTATATCTCTCTCATAAGGGATCGGGATGGGCTCTGCCCTGTCTTCCAGTTCCACGAGTCCCTGTGAATGTGCAAGTCGTGTGGTAGTACGAAGTATCATTGGAGTGTCGTATTTCTCTGACAGGTCAAAAGCATACTTCATATACTCCTTGGCCTCCATGGAATCCGAAGGCTCTAAGACGGGCACCATGGAAGCCCTGCCTATCATCCTCGTATCCTGCTCATTCTGTGAGCTGTACATACCGGGATCGTCGGCTACGACCAATACCATACCGCCCTTAACACCTATATACGACATCGTGTACAACGGATCGCTCGCCACGTTAAGGCCGACATGCTTCATGCAGGCCATAGAACGGACACCGCTTATCGAAGCTCCGCTTGCGACCTCTACAGCCACCTTCTCATTTGGCGACCACTCCGCATAGATATCCTCATACTGTACAAGATTCTCACTTATCTCGGTACTGGGCGTTCCCGGGTAAGCTGCGGATACCTTGACTCCCGCCTCATATGCACCCCTGGCTATCGCCTCATTGCCGAGCATTATCTTACTCTCTGCCATTTGATTCCGTCTCCTTGTTCAATACATACCGCTGCGCATCATCCTTACCGGCCGCTGTCTTTACGCGGTTTCTTCCATAGATATGCGCGCCTAATGATTTTAGCACATTAAAGCCTTAACAGGCAATAGAAAGATAGCCCGACAGCATATATCAGGCATGTGTTCGCCCCGACCATAGGTACACCTCGCGGGCCGATGTGTAAGATGCGGGCGGTTTTTCTGACAATATCAAAGGGCGGCTGACCACATGGTCAACCGCCCTGTTTCATCTGTCGGATCATATTATTATTCGGAATCTGATCCTATCACTTCTTGAACAAGCCGCCGGCGATATCCTTGATATCCTTAAGATCCAGCTTGCCGTCCGCTACGGCAGCCTGCACCTTTTTGATGTCTGCCTCGCTTATATCTATGTTCGCCTTCTTGAGCATATCCTTGGCCTGAGCCGGATCGGCCTTGGCTATCTGTGCCATGAGTTCCTTATTTCCGCTTATCTGCTTGATGATATCTGTAATGTCTCCCATTTTGAACCTCCCATGTAAGCCAACGATCGTAACAAGTATATTATACATCCTTTGACAATCCATCACAATACCGCACTCATCACCAAAGAATCTACATGAGCGCATATGCATATCGACAGATGATACAGTCATAGCGGGATTTATGACAGTGATAAAGACATTGTGAGATCTGGCATCTGTTTTTGATTGCGGGGATATATGGAAAATGATATAAATAGATTAGTGACAAGATAAGGTTAATCAAAAGGGCGGTTGGCATCTGTCAACCGCCCTGACAGTTTCAGGAGGCAATATGCTGCTTACAACGATATGTTATATAGACAACGGCGATTCATATCTCATGATGCTTCGCAATAAGAAAAAGAATGATATCAATGAGGGCAAATGGTTAGGTGTCGGCGGCAAGCTTGAACCGGGCGAGACGCCCGAAGAATGCGTATGCCGTGAAGCCTGTGAGGAGACCGGCCTTACGCTTGATGAATATACTCTTCGCGGGATCATCACGTTCGCCCCGGGCAACGGATCATGCGAATATATCTACGTGTTCACGGCTGATAAGTTCCACGGAGAGCTCATTGAATGCAACGAAGGAGAGCTTAAGTGGATACCCAAGGATAAACTCATGGATCTTGCCCTCTGGGAAGGTGATCGGATCTTCCTTAAGCTCTTACTTGAAAACTCTCCTTTTTTCTCCGTAAAACTCTGTTATGACGGTGATGTTCTCGCTGACAGCAGCGTGAGACTATACTGACTGTATCCCCTTCTCGCAGAACTCGTATACCCTGTCGTAGAAGTCCTTAGCCTCTTCATGTACGCCGTGACCGAGACCTTTGTATATATATACTTCATTATTCGGAATGGCCGAACTCATCTCTCGCGGTCCGTCATTTCCGACAGTCTTGTCATTATCGCCTGCTATGATCAGTGTCGGCGCACTTATCTTATTAAGGAACTGCCTTGCATCAAAGTTAAGTATCGCATGCGCATTGATATAGAATCTGTCATAGCTCTTAGGCTTGGTAAGCCTTGCCACGAGCGGAAGCATCAGCTTGTTCTTCTTAAGGAATGCATCGGAATACATCTTATTGGCCGTATCTTCCATAAGCTTAAGATAATCATCCCGCTTGGCCATCTCTATCCAGCCTTCAACGGCGTTCTTCACGACCTCATTGGCATACGGAGCCGTAACCGTTAAGATCAGCCTCTCTACGATCTCCGGATGATCGATCGCCACAAACTGTGCGACCATTCCGCCCTGAGATACACCTAGTACGCTTGCTTTTTCCATGCCGAGTTCCTTCATCGCAAGCACCTGGTCGGCAGCCATATCCCTGATGGAATATCCTTCTGACATCTTGTTCTTGCGGCTGAACATATATACCGTATAGTCCTTAAAGAATCTCCTGTACGGCGCACCGAGAAGCCACGCCTTGCCGTCCACGGTAGCAAACCCGTCAGACAGACCGGGCAGTACAACCAGCCTCTTAGGACCCGTACCGAAGGCGGCGTAATACATATTCGTATCGCCTGTCCGTACACATCCGTTTCTCATATTCTTGCTCATATCTCTCTCCCTTGTAAGTCACTCTATAAAGCTATTCATACAGTCCGTTAAGTTCTTCCTTAAGATAACCCATATACTTAATATAGTCCTCATCGCTGTCCAGATGCTCAAGGATCATCGGCATATCGCGATTGATCTCATTTATCTTCTCTGCATAATACCTTAAGGGGAATTCTCCGTCTCCCGGCCCGCATTCATTGAGTCTTAACGTATATCTCCTGTCCAGATGCACATCCTTGATATGGCAGCTTCTTATCCACCTTCCGAGTACATCCATGCATTCGTCGACAAACTCTTCCGGATGAAAATATCTCTCAGCAGAACTTATCATATTGATGATATCCATATGTACCGCAAACCTGTCCCTGTCCACGGTCTCAAGCAGCTTGATATATTCCTTCGGCCCTGTCGGTATCATCCACGGCATAGGCTCAAGCGTAAAATACGTCCGCTTCACGTCCGCTCTGTCTATTATCTCCCTGACCATGGAGACAGTCTGCTTCCATGCATCATCAGAGTAGTTCTCCCTGTATCCTCCGTCCCATATGGGTCCGAACGCTCCCGCTACATTGACGGCGCATCTTGCACCCACATAGTCTGCCAGACGCAGCTGCTCCACACAGTAATCCATATTGGCCGCGCGCTTATCGGGATCGGAATCCAGCGCATTTCTCCAGATTCCTACCTCCGCTATGGTAAGACCCGCTCTGTCGGCGGCTTCCTTATAAGCAGTGATCTTCTGTTCAGGCTCATCACTCTGCACCGGAAAAACGACCGTTCTGCATCCTAATCTGACCTGATTCTCTGCCCACTCTTCGGGCGAACCGTGCTTAAGCGCAGATGAGGTTCCAAGTCTCATTATATCACCCCTTTTCTACATCCAATGTTCCGTATGATGAAGTACGGTATCATCTATATCCCCGACAGTTGCAAAGCCGGTAAAACTCATGATATACCGCAGTTCATCGGCAACACTCTTAACAAACTTCTTAACGCCTTCCACGCCTTCCTTTTCAAGTGACGGCAGCATGGATCTGCCGACCGCACACGCATCGGCACCGAGCGCAAGTGCCTTGAACACATCCGCTCCGCCGGCTATGCCGCAGTCCACAATGATCCTGACATTGCGGCCATTAAGCGCCCTTTTTATCTCGGGCAATATCATCAGCGGCGGCACGGCATAGGGAAGTCTTCCGTGATGATGGCTCACTATTATGGCCTTGGCTCCTATGTCCGCACTCTTAACGGCATCGGTCACGCTGAGTACTCCCTTGACAAAGAACGGCAGATCAGTCATCTCCACATATGACCTGAGCATATCGGATGTCTGCTCGGCCATTTCCTCGCCCATAACGATATCGCGCCCGTTTTCCCCGAAGATATGGTCTATATCCATGCCGATACCGAAGGCACCTGCATCGTACGCATACTGCATCTGATCCCTGACCTTGGCTTTATCGGCATAGGGCTTCACTATCCTGACAGTCTTAGCACCTGTATCCATGATCCTGCCAAACTGATCATTTTCTACCATACCGCAGAAGTTAAGGATATTGCACTCTTTTGCAGCCATTGAGTATTCCTCAAGGCCGTTGTGCTCTCTCCCTGCATAGTTGCCCAGGTGAGAAAACGCGGGCATCATGACAGGCATGTCAAACCCTGCCCCGAGAAAATCCAGCGATATATCCGCCACCTTCGAATCTATGAGTCTCTCCTCTATAAGTATCGAATCCATATATCTCGCCGTGATCACATTGGCATCCGAATTCCTTGTATATTCCATCTGCACCTCCCAATTGACGACATTACGATCATGATACTTTAATTATACTTCTGCCCACGCGATTCGAACAGTCAAAAGTAGACTTTGGCATGTTCATAATTTGTTATTGACAGGTGTTCGCCCGGGTGGTAGGATAAGTTATACAAATCATACTTTTAATACAAGTTATATTTTGGAGGATGATATGAACAAGAAGATGCCTAAGGGTAAATACGCATGGACAGCGACCGTCGGCGAGAAGGGACAGATAGTGATCCCCAAGCAGGCAAGGGAGATATTCGGGATCAGCCCCGGAGATACGCTGCTTTTACTCGGTGATGAGAAGCGCGGTATAGCGATACCGCCTCAGGGGACATTTACGAAGATCCTCGACGTGGCCTTTCCGGAGGATAAGGAAGAATAACGCATAAGGAGACTGACAGTTATGAGAAAGCATTATATCGACAATATCAGATGGATCACTGTCGTGTTGGTAGTGATCTATCATGTATTCTATATGTATAACGGAGAGGGAGTCGTCGGAGTGGTCGGTAAGATCACTAACGTGGATGTGCAGTACTGGGATATATACCAGTATATCGTCTATCCCTGGTTCATGGTAATCTTGTTCATGGTATCAGGGATCAGCTCAAGGCTTTACCTGGACAGGCACACCGACAGGGAATTCGTATCGAGCAGAACGACCAGACTTCTCGTTCCTTGTACCATAGGCCTCTTCGCATTCCAGTTCATACAGGGATATGTCAATACAGGATTATCCGAGCTGTTCATCAGACAGCCCGAGATGCCCCTTGTCGGCAAAATCGCTGCGATCATTGCCAGCGGTGTCGGAGTACTGTGGTATATCCAGATGCTGTGGTTATTCTCACTTGCATTGGTACTTATCCGCAAGATCGACAGGGACAGGCTGTGGAATATATGCAGCAGAACCAATATAGTCGTGATCCTGTTGTTAGCTGTCCCATTCTACGTGATGGGGATCATACTCAACACACCGCTAATAGTAGTCTACCGCTTCGGACTGTACTTCTTCGCGTTCCTGTTAGGATACTTCATTTTTTCACATGATGAGGTCATAGAAGTGCTCAAAAAGTGGTGTGTGCCCCTTATAGCAGCTGCAGCTGCGCTGTGCATCATATTCTGTGTGATCTACTTTGGGCAGAATTATGCGGATAACCCGGCATACCGTTCGCTCCCCTTCCTTATGTACAGCTACTTTGCCAGCCTGGCGATCTTAGGCGGAATGGCCAAGTACATGGATTTCAGTACTCCCTTTACGGAATGGATGAGCAAGAGAAGCTTTGGTCTGTATGTATTCCATTATCTCGGGATATCCTCAGTCGGCCTCTTCCTGGCCAAGCCCGGTCTTATCCCGGCATGGGCCGCCTACCTCTTAAGCTTTATAGCAGGCTTCGGTCTTGCATTCCTGTTGTATGAGATCATCTCAAGACTTCCGTTCTTCAGATGGGCAGTACTGGGAATCAAAAAGAGGAAAGCGGGTTGATCGTCTGCTCTCGCCACTGAGCATTCGGTCAAAAGCAGTGCATCCGGGGATTATATAATATAAAAGCGAGCCGCTTTGGCTCGCTTTTATATTCGCACATCATCTCAATTCCGGGGCGAGTGCTAGAACTTAACGGTCTCGGGTGCTGCAGTGAATGAACTGAATGTAGCAGTCGCATCCGTAAAGTACAATACCTCCGTATTGTCATCATCAGCCGAATACATCCCCTGAAGCGAAGGATAGGCATCAAGCATGGCCTGCTTGGCCTCTCTCCTGTCATCAGCCACAAGCTTACCGGCAACCCTTAACCATGCACCGTCCTTGAACGCACATATCTCAACCTTGGGATTGGCATGGATCTGCTTGGATACATCCTTAACCTTACCTGTCTGGATATACAGCTTACCCTCAAACACATTCACTGTCCCGAAAGGTCGTACACGGGGCTGATCACCCTCCACTGTTGCCAGATAATAAGTCTCCGCATTTTTAAGAAAATCAACTACTCTCTGCATATTGCTCCTTCCCGGGGCGACGCCCCACTTCTATTTCTATCTGTCCTTTAACTGCAAAAGACAGGCAACCGACTGTGCCTGTCTTTTATGATACCACAATATGTTCTGACTAACTATACTTATCTATTCCACGGATCTGTGAAGGAGCGATCTGACAGCGCCGGGGCCGGCCTGTAATTGTGCATATAATGCCAGTACCCGGTCTCCGAGTGAATCTTCGAACAGATCGCATCCGAACACCTCCGTATGCCTCAGCACTTCTTCCGCGGGCAGAGCCGTGAGCGTATCAAGCATCGGATCGGGGCTTAACTCCATAGCCTCTCCATTGTCGTCAGTTCCCTGCAGATACCTCAGATACCCTGCCAGCACCAGCGGAATGAGCTTAAGATCCTCCGTTGACAGATCAGGTCTTGCCCTGTATGCCTTAACAGTCTCTCCGAATCTTATCGGAAGCTTCTGCGACGTGTCACAGGCGATACGCTGCGGCGTATCGGGCATGAACGGATTGGGAAGGCGCTTACCCAACACATTATCAAGGAACTCGGAAGGCTTAAGCACACCCGGATCCACAACCGTCTTCATTCCTTCTTCATGACCGAGCTTATATACGAGTCTGCGCAGGTCTTCATCATCCATCTCGTCATGTATCGTCCTATATCCCAGGAGACATCCGAATATCGCAAGTGCGGTATGGAGAGGATTAAGGCAGGTACATACCTTCATCTTCTCGACCTTGTCCACTGTCTCCCTCTCGGTATATATCACACCCACCTTATCAAGCGGGATACGTCCGTTCGGGAAAGCATCCTCTATCACCAGATACTCAGTCTCCTCCGCATTTACAAAAGGAGCCACATAAGTATTCTTCGACGTGATCACCGGTTCAAGTCCTTCTATACCGTCAGATGCGAGCATCGCCTCTATCTTGGCATCCGGTCTCGGAGTGATCTTATCTATCATGCTCCACGGAAATGACACTCGTGTCACATCATTGCAATAGTCATGGAATCCGCCGTCATCTGCGCCTGACTCTTTCCATCCTGACGCAAATGTCATGATCGCATCGCGAAGCTTATCTCCGTTATGCGAGCAGTTATCCATCGATACCATAGCCACAGGCTTAGCTCCCGCACGATACCTCTCATACAAAAGCGACGCGATCTTGCCTATATAGCTCACTGCCCCGTCAGGTCCGGCCGCAATGTCAGCCTCGGTCCCGGGCAGCAGCCTGCCGTCGCCGTCCCTTACGACATAACCCTTTTCAGTGATCGTAAATGAGACCATCTTAAGAGAGTCTGCCCTGAAGATCTCGCACAGTCTGTCAAAATCAGTGCGGCTGTCTCTGTCTAAGATCAGAGACTGCGTTATGCTCCCGACGACCACCTTATCCGCTGTTCCGTCCGCCTTAAGAGTCGCTAAGATGCTTAAGTTATCATGAGGTCTGTACATCTTTTCTATGATCTCATAATCATAGCCTTCACAGACGATAAGTCCGGTCTTGGACAGCCCCGCATCCAGGAGTCTCTGCATAAGGTTACCCTGGAAAGCGCGGAATATATTGCCTGCACCGAAGTGTATCCATTCCGGGTTTTCCATCGTAGCCTTTATCACTGCATCTCTGTCATAGCGCGGCAGCACATAACCCTTTTCCTTATATGTATCAAAGCTGTTCTTAATGCCTGTATTCGTAAGTAACATTTCTGTCTGTTCCCTGTCCTTAGTATCATAAGCCTGACAACTGTGTCAGTACCTCCTGTCAAAGCGGCTTCATTCATTATATATCAATCCGCCCCGATATTCCATTTTCTTTAAAAATGGCGCCCCATGTTAATGGAGCGCCATATATAGATTCTTTTACGCTTCAGCGCATATTGACCTTTTACAAAGTCAGATCATATTACGGGAGCATATCTCCTGAGAATGTAGCTTCCCACTTTGCTGTTCTCTCGTCTACGATATCCTGTCCGCCGTCACTTAAGTAATCAGCAATACCGCTATCCCAGACTGAATCAAAATCTGCGGGAGCTGCGCTCACAGCCTGATCATAGATCTGATCTCTCTTAGAAGAGAGCTTATCACCGGCAGAAGCCTCTGCAGCGATCTCACCTACATTGACATTAGCAGGTTCCATACCGTCTGCCATAGCACACTTGTCTGCCTGAGATACGTCTGCAGGATCGATCTCTGCATAACCGTATGCAAGTGAAAGTGCTGCAAGATCGGGATCACCGAACCATGTACCGTTACATGTGATCGTGTAGTCGATGTTCTTACCTGAGTTCTGGATAGCATCGCCTTCAGCTGCAACTATCTGGATTGCACCGCTGTCAAGAACGTTGTGTGTAACACCTTCATCACCTGCCTGAAGGTACTTGATAACCTCAGGTGAGCTTATGAAATCAACATAGAGAAGAGATGCAAGGATCTCATCATTGGTAACAGGGAAGAAGATCTTACGATCGCCTGCAGGGCTATAGATCCACTTAGCATGCTTGCCTTCTGAGTTCTCAAAAGGATCGATGGCTACGAACTTGGCGTTCTCGCCTACGTTTCTCTTAAGGTTGGCGTTGATAGAATCTTCACCGTTTCTGAAAGGATAATCCCAGTTGTGCTGGAATGCGCCTACATAACCTGCCTTCATCATATCATCTTCTGTAGAGTCGCCTGCCTGATAGAGAGCGAAATCCTTCCACATAAGACCGTCATTGTACCACTTGTTAAGAAGTCTTACTGCTTCCTTGGTCTGAGGCTCCGTGAGCATTCTGTCATCAAAACCGTTGACATAGTATTCCTTGTCAGAGATGTTAGGGTCCTTGAATGCCGTGATGATGTTAGCTGCTCTCCAACCTACATCATAAGATACTGAGAAAGGAACCATCTTCTTGGCATCCTTGCCAAGGAGTGTATCTGCATTATCCCTGAAAGCAACGAGCATGTCTTCAAACTCCTGAGTTGTTGTAGGAGCCTTGAGGTTAAGTGCATCGAGCCAGTCCTGACGAACAAATGTAACTATTCTCTGCTGCTCAGCTCTCTTACCTTCTATAGCCCAGAGTGAGCCCGTGTTGGGATCCTTGTCCCAGAGAATATTCTTCTCGCCGAGCCAGTCCCACATATTCGGTGTGTCAGCCTTGTACTGTTCTACGGCTTCCTGAAGATCGATAACACCGCCCATGTTGGCGTACTGAAGGATCGTAGGATAGCTGTATGTAACGCAGACATCAGGAGCTGTTCCTGCTGCAAGGAGGTTGTTAAGCTCCTCTGTCTCTGTCCAACGGGGAACTGCTACGAACTCAACCTCAACGTTGTGCTGCTCGAGCATGCCCTTCTTGATATACTCTGTGTACATGTTGTTGGTGGGATCTGAACCACCGTCATTACCACGATCATATACCTCAACGGTGATATGTCTGGTCTCTGCGAACTTACCGTCTGTAAGTTCTGATGCAGTTGCAGGCTCTGCTTCTGTCGTGTCTGCCGTGTCAGCGGGTGCTGCAGCAGTGTCATCAGCAGGAGCTGCATTGTCTGTAGCCGGTGCAGGTGCTTCTGCGCTCTGGCTACCGCATGCTGCAAGTGAAAGTACCATTGCAGATGCAAGCAACACTGATAATACCTTTTTCTTCATTTTTCTTCCTCCATTTAAAAATGTGTGAATCTATAACAATGGTTCCCTTACGACCATTATTACCTTATATACGGGGCGGTCACCGGTGTTCGTGCCGGGCATGCTCAACCTCGGAGTGCCGATGTGTCAGTCGCCTATTCTTTTACAGCGCCAAGCGTAACACCGTGTATGAAGTATCTCTGTAAGAAAGGATAGACACACAGTATCGGTATGGTTGAGAACATTACTATCGCCGATTTAAGGCTGTCCTTAAGTCCCGGTGCGGAGAAGCCTTCCTGTGTGGCCACCTCGACCGAATTGATGTTATTAAGGATGTTGTACAGCAGAAGCTGCAGCGGATAGTAGTTCTTATCCTTCATAAACATAAGTGCATCCGAGTATCCGTTCCATCTGCCCACCGCATAGAAGAGTGCAAGTGTTGCGATAACAGGCTTACTGAGTGGCAGATAGATCGACCAGAGTATCCTGAAGAATGATGCCCCGTCTATCTCGGCCGATTCTCTCAAGGAATCCGGAATGCCGTAGAAGAAGCTTCGCATGATGATCATGTTGTATACGCTTAAGCAGTACGGAACCATGAGTACCAGCGGGTTATCAAGGAGATGGAGCGACTTCATCAGCAGGTAGTTAGGGATCGTGCCTGCGGAGAAGAACATCGTGATCGTGATGATGATATTGATCACTCCGCGTCCCCTGAGCTTGTCGAAAATCAGCGGATAAGCACATATGGTCGTCATCGTCAGGGACAGGAACGTACACATAACGGTAAGTATGGCTGTCCATACAAATGCCCTTATATACTTCATGTCCGAGAGCACGGTCTTGTATGCTTCTATGTTCCAGCCCTTGGGCCAGAGATAAACTTCATGTCTGATAAGGTATTCCGTGTCTGATAACGATCTTGCCAAAAGGTTGATCATCGGCAGCAGACATACGAGGCTTATGATCACGCATACTAATACGAACACCCAGTCACCAAACTGCGATTTTGTTGATCTTATTACTCTGCTTTCATCCATGATCTCACCTCCTACCAGATACCTCGCTCGCCCATCTTACGGGACAGCCAGTTGGCTCCGAGCAGGAAGAATACATTGACTACGGATTGGAACAGTCCTATCGCAGTTGTAAGCGAGAACTGCAATCCCTTGATACCTGTCTTATATACGTATGTAGATATAACTTCGGCGTACTGCATGACGAGGTTATTCTGCAATGCAAACGGTCTGTCGAAATTACTTCCGATGATATTACCGAGTGCCATAATGAGCAGCACGATTATCGTAGGCTTGATGCCGGGAAGGGTCACATGCCACATCTTCTGGAATCTGCCGGCACCGTCAACGCTTGCAGCCTCATAGAGTTCCGGAGATATGCCGGCTATGGCTGCGAGATATATGATCGAGTTCCATCCGAAGCTCTGCCATATTCCGAGTCCCACGTAAGTAGCCACCCAGTGCTTTCCCTCATTAAGGAAGGGAACAGCCTCACCGCCGAGCCTTGTTATAAGCATGTTCAGAAGTCCGTCCGTAGGAGCGAATACCTGAAGTGCCAGTCCGTATATGATGACCCATGATAAGAAGTGCGGCATGTAAGCTATGGTCTGCACCGACTTCTTAAAAAACTTGAATCTCAATTCATTTAATATGAGTGCGAAAATGATCGGGATCGGGAAGCCGACCACCAGATCCAAAAGATTAAGTACGATCGTGTTCCTTAAGGAATTCTTGAAATCACTGCTCGAGAAAGCCTTGATGAAATACTCCATACCGTGCTTCTTAGCCCAGGGCATCTCCCAGACATTCTGAACGATACTGTACTTCTTGAAAGCGATAAGCACGTACTGCATGGGTACATACTTGAATACGAAAAAGTAAATCATGGGAAGCAGTAAAAGCGCATATAACTGCCAATATCTCTTGATATAAGCCTTGTTTATCTTCTGCTTCGGCGGCTTCACCAATGTCTCAGTCTTAGCCAAGATCCTGTCCTCCAATACTTTGTATATGTGTCCGACATCCCCATATGTCGGGATCTTATAACATATCAAATCTTGTTATGACAGAAATATAACATCCTTTTTTTTGTTTGCATATTTCATTTCTTGCGCTCGCCCTTTTCATAATTGTTGCTTAATGCAAAAAAGTTGCCATTACGCAATCGCAATGGCAACTTTTGCAATATTCATATTCGGATCACGGCTGTTTTTCAACATCCGCTGAGTGCGATAACACGTTTTGATTCATGCACTTGTCACTCATGTCTCAATGCTTCTATGGGACTTAAAGCTGCTGCCCTCTTGGCCGGGTATATCCCGAAGAACAGGCCGATGCCGCAGGAGAATGCAGCCGATACAAAGATGCTGAGTGCCGAGAATGCCGGCTTCGCCTGAATGGCAAGGCAGATGACGGTTCCAAGCAGCAGGCCTATGATGATGCCCACGACTCCGCCTATAAGCGTCAGCATACCCGCTTCTGCCATAAACTGCATCATAATGGCTTTGGTCTTGGCACCCAATGACTTTCTGATACCGATCTCCCTGGTCCTCTCCGTCACTGACACCAGCATGATGTTCATGACGCCGATACCGCCGACTAAGAGTGCAATACCTGCAACTATTGCAATGAATATCGTTATCACATTGAGGATGGTGTCATACTGTTCGGCAGCATCCGTCCAGCTGGATACTTCAAAGGCCCCTTCTTCCCTGACACCGTGCTTGACTTCTAACGCCTTCTGCACTATCTGCGTACTCTCCGCAGTATACTCCGCATCCGCAAGCAGAAGAATATATGCGTTCTCATATTCTCCCACTCCGAACATCTTCTGCAGATATGTATAAGGAATCTCTATCACATCCGACCGGGAACCCGTAAGGGCCGCTCCCAATCCGTTACCCTTTCTTGAGCGGCGTACGCCTACTATGTTCACTTCCGCGCTCATGTCATTGACATATATCTCAAAGGTCTTGTCCAGCACATCCGTGGTACCGAATAGTTTTCTTGCCGCATTCTCAGAGATGACTGCGGCACCGACAGCACTGTCATATTCCGAATCCGTAAAATACCGCCCGGCTATGACAGGTTCGGTGGATTTATATTCAAGTGCCGGAGTTCCGGGACTGACAGTAATGTCATAATTGCCTCTCACGGTATCAGCCTTGCCGGGATAGTCATATGAATCCTGAGTGGCTCCGTGGAAGTGTTCGTCCCTGTAATCTCTTAAGTACTCTATATCCTCTTCCGTAAAGTAGCTGATATTAGCTTTTGCTTCATCATTTATCAGGAAGTAGATCATCCCGCTGTATACGGAATTTAGTTCCTCATTGATCATATTCTTGGCTCCTCCGCCGGCTGCCAGTATCATGATGACCGATGAGATACCGATGATGATACCAAGCATCGTAAGAAATGATCTCTTCTTATTGGACATAAGATTGGCCAATGCAACCTTGATGTATTCTAACAGTTTCTCCATGATCTCTCCTACTCCTCATCAATCATATTGGGGTGAATGTCCATGCCCTCGCTTATCTGCCTGTCACCTGCAAGGATGACCGTATCTCCTTCACTGAGTCCAGACTTGATCTCAATGTCTTCACTGTTATATATACCTACTTCTACTACGGTCTTGACCGCCTTGCCGTCCCTGACCGTATAAACATATTCCCCTTCCGCATCAGAATAGATGGCCTTCTTGGGGATCATAAGCACATTATCCCTGGACAGGGCATCTATCTTAGCCTTAGCTTCAAGACCAAGGATTATGTTTTCATCCGGATTATCAAGAGTTATCTCCATGGATACTCCGGTTGCTCCCTTCTCATCCTTTGTGACCTTCTTATCGATCTTGGTGATCTTGCCTACATATTCATTATTCCTTATGGTCACCACGGCTGTCTGACCTTCCATGAGATTCTCTATGTCATACTTACCCACTCTGAACCTGACAACCATGTCATCAGTTGACTCTACGGTCACGAGTTCTCTTCCCTGCGCTTCCGTACTTCCTTCCTTGGTATATACCTTGGTCACGACACCGTTGATATCGGATACTATGCCGTTCTTGGCTGCCTCTAGCCTCTCGGTATTATTCTCTGCAGCGAGCGTATCGGCTTCCTTGCCCGTCTCTAAACTCTCCTTGCCGGCTTCAGTCAGCATGCTCGTATATGATGATTTCTTCTGACTCTCCATCTCGGCTTTTTTCTGCTTGAGTTCCGATAGTTCGTCCATATACTGAGACCTTGTTGTCTCCATCTCCACTAAATCCTCATTGTGCCCCTGCTCATAGCTGTTTCTCTGAACAAGCTTTCTTAAGTTCTCATACTCATCCGAATCAGGCTGATCCTCCCAGTCTATGAGCGATATCTGAAGATTTGCTCCTTCGTCTGCAAGGGCAGCTCTCTTATCCTCTATCTGTGCATCAAGCTCGGCTATTGCGGTCTTATAGATAAGTATCTGCTGATCCAGAGTCTTGACGGAGCCTGCCGCCTCCGAGTACATTCCGGCTATCCTGTTGTTGGACTGAACCTTGTCCGTATAGTTCTCTTCCTTAAGCTTGGCTTCAAGCGCTGCCTGTTCAGTCCTGTATTCAAGATCTGCCGCGTCATAACTTATGAGCACATCACCCTTCTTGACCGCCTCACCCTCGGTGAGACAGATCTTACCGATCTTGCCTTCTATGTCAGCATAAAAACTCTTCTGTACATCGCTCTCTATGGTCCCGTTAAGTTCAACGGTACTTACCAGATTACCGGTCTTGACAGTCGCCGCGTCGAATGCAGATGCCGCAGCCGCTGCCGAGATCGTCCTTGTGACTATGAACCCCAGCACCAGCGCCGTGCTCGCGAATGCGATGACACGCTTCTTCGTGAACTTGAACTTCTTGTGCTTCTTCTCTTTTTTTGACTTGCCTTCAGAAGGTTCGACTTCTGTCATACCTTCTTCGCTCTCGAGGAGTTCGATTTCCTGATTCGCCTTTACTGCCGGCTCGTCATCTGCTTTCTCTTCATCTTTCTTCGTTCTGCGGATCGCTTTTCTGATCTTCCCTGTTTCTGTCTCTTTTGTCGATTCTTCTGTCAACTCTTCGCTCATAATCTCTGTTGCTGCTTCCGAGATCTCGTTTAACTTATCCTTTTTCTTATTCGAAATCTTCATTGATCCTGTCCTCCACTATCTTCCCGTCTTTTATCCTTATTATCCTGCCTGCATTGGCTGCTATATCATTATCATGAGTGATCAGGATCACTGTCCTGCCGTCATGGTACAATTCCTTGAGTATCTTCATTATCTCTGCCGATGATCCGCTGTCTAAGTTACCTGTCGGTTCATCCGCCAGTATAACCGGCGGCGCCTGCGCTATGGCTCTTGCTATTGCCACCCTCTGCTGCTGTCCGCCGGACATCTGATTCGGCTTGTGGTCCTTTCTCTTCTCAAGACCGACCTTATCAAGTGCTATACTGCTGAGCCGTTCCCTTTCTTTCTTGGGAACATCCCGATACATAAGCGGCAGCTCAACGTTTTCAAGCGCCGTAAGAGACGGTATCAGATTGAATCCCTGGAAGATGAACCCTATCTCCTTATTTCTTATATCAGAGAGTTCATCATCGCTTAAGTCCGATACGTCTCGTCCTTCCAGATGATATGTTCCTTCTGTAGGAACATCGAGGCATCCTAACATGTTCATCAATGTGGATTTCCCTGAGCCTGACTGGCCGATTATAGCCACGAATTCATGCGTGGCTATGCTTAGATCAATGTGGTCAAGTGCTCTGACCTCATTTTCTCCGGGGTTATAGATCTTACTCATGTCCCGGATCTCAATAAGAGTTTCCATTTACTTCACCTTTCTGCTTCCCTTGTTGTGCCTGATGCGCCCGGCCGATTTGTTTAGCCCCGGCCGGCGCTCATCCGTTTCTGTTCCCTGACTTCCCTTACAGTTATATGACCTGTGCCTTACATATACATTTTTAGCACACCAATCTTTACGTAGAATTCTGCAAACATTTCCATATCGTTACATAACCTTAACCTTACCTTAACGCCTGAAATGCTCCCCCGAGCGATCGCAGAACCACGCCGTCTGAAGAAAAAGCCTTTTCGCGGGCTGTCTTCGTGCCCCACACTTTATATAACGAAACAACTCCGAATTAGTCTTCAACTTTTTACGGAAGTTTTTGCTTTTTGGCCGGATTGTTCCGTAGTTTCGAGTCGGCCTCCCACCTCTATTCTCCGAAATTTACGGAACTATTTCCAAATCAGGTCAATAGTTCCGTAGTTTCAGTTCCGAATCTCCTTTATCAGCCTTCACTGCATCAATTATTTACGGAACTATTGCCTATATCCTGCGATAGTTCCGTAGTCTCGGTCCCAAATCTCCTTTATCAGCCTTCACTGCATCAATTATTTACGGAACTATTGCCTATATCCTGCGATAGTTCCGTAAAATTCACTCTCCCAACTCTCTTGATACTAAAAAACTACGGAACTTTCACCCAAAACGAGTGAAAGTTCCGTAATTTTAAGTTATATCAATATATCCGTCAGGTCCGATCAGCCATTCATGCACCGCCGGCCCCTTAGAAACTGCCGATCCCAGGGAAACTGACACCCGCAAGCCATGCGCCATCAGCCCATCAGCCACCACCGACCACATAAACACTGACAGCTACAAGCCGTGATCAAGCCTTCTGCTCCTCCTCGTCGTCAACGAGAACCTTCTTGACAGTAACCACTGCCTGCTTGTCATAGCATGTAAAGATCTCATCAACCTTGGCTGCATCCATCTTGGGTGATATCCAACTCACTACGGGCACAACTACAAATCCTATGAGCATTGCTGCAGCACCGGATGTGATGGGTGATGAGAACCAGTGGAAGAACATATTGCAGACCGTAATGCCCACGCCTGTGATGAAGCATGCCCATACACCTGCCTTGGTGACACCCTTCCAGTATAAGCCGTAGAGGAAAGGAGCGAGGAATGCACCCGCAAGAGCACCCCATGATATACCCATAAGCTGAGCGATGAATGTAGGCGGGTTGATCGCCAGCAGTACCGACAGCAGTATGAATACGACTACCATGATCTTCATGAGATTAAGAGATGTCTTCTCCTTCATATCCTTAACGAGATTACCCTTGATAAAGTCAAGTGTGAGCGTCGAAGATGATGTCAGCACGAGGCTTGAGAGAGTTGACATCGATGCAGAAAGTACAAGTACCACGATAAGTCCCATCAGGATATCGGGAACCGTTGATAACATCTGAGGCACAATAGAGTCAAATGCCACGCTTCCGTCCGGCTTATATATTGCAGGTGAATCAAACAGTCTTCCGAAACCGCCAAGGAAGTATGAACCGCCTGCGATGATTATAGAGAATAACGTAGAGATGATCGTACCCTTGGCTATATCATCCTCCGACTTGATAGCGTAGAACTTATGAACCATCTGAGGCAGTCCCCATGTACCCAATGAAGTAAGTATGACTACCGACAAAAGCCCAACCGGATCGGGTCCGAAGAATGAAGTGAACACACCGGGCTGAGTCTGGCCGAGCACATTGGTACCTTCTATCTGAGACATATTGGTCACTGCCTGCATGAAGCCGCCCTGTCCTGACAGCACTGCACCGATGACCGCTATGATACCGATGAGCATTATGATACCCTGAACAAAGTCATTGATCGCCGTTGCCATATAACCGCCCATGATGACATATAAGCCCGTAATGGCTGCCATGGCAATGACACATACCACATAAGGAATATCAAAGGCCATACCGAACAGCCTCGACAATCCGTTATATATGGAAGAAGTATACGGCACAAGGAAGATGAAGATGATTGCGCTTGACGCTATCTTAAGCGCCTTGCTGTCGAATCTGTCATTAAAGAACTGCGGCATCGTTCCGGCATGCAGCGCCTTGGTCATGATACGCGTACGCCTTCCTAAGATCACCCACGCAAGAAGCGAACCGATGATCGTGTTACCGATACCGATCCAGGTAGATGACATACCGAACTTCCATCCGAACTGTCCCGCATAGCCTATGAACACAACAGCTGAAAAATAGGACGTTCCATAAGCGAATGCCGTCATCCACGGACCCACGGAGCGACCGCCTAAGACGAAGCCTCTCACATCAGTCGCATGCTGTCTGCAGTAGATGCCCACTCCGAACATCACCGCAAAGAATACGATCAACAGAATTACCTTGATAGCCATAATAACCTCCACAAAATCAAAGATGATATACTTTTGCACGTCAACGCTTTGACGCTTTTATGTGCAAAAGTATATCATTCAAGAATACCAAAGTCAATAGCTTTTATGGCATTTCCCGACAAAAAGGACCGCATCTGTCACTTAACCGATGCAGTCCTCTTTGATCTTACATTATTCAATTGTAATAATACATCCCGTTTTATATGACTATCTCTGTCATCCGGCCGGATACGTCAGTACTCTGCGGATCAATATGACCGTATATTCAGTATCTGAGATATCACAGTTTTCCTGCAGCTATAGCGTTCATAACCGAACTGGCACATGCCATGCATGAAGCAAATATCATCATCAGGATCATCAAGACTGTTGCACCTTTATCATACTTAAGATTTTCGGACTTAATATTGGAGATCAGTATCTCCGCACCGAGACTTATAAGTATAAGGGGCCAGAGACTGAATATCATCTCATAGGTGATAACGTCCGTAAACATACTGAGCATGAACGCCGCTCCGAATATCACCAGCGCACCCCCTGCCGTGATGCTCCCGACTCTGTGAGTTCTCACATATGACACTTGTGTCATATCTTTCGAATCGCCCTGAAGTGCCACCTCAGGCACACAGGCTTCCTTTGCAATGCTCTGCATCATATACTCCTTTCCTGCTTAACAATCTCCCGAGCAATATCCCTGTCAGGCTGACAGGCTGCCGGTGTTCGCACTCTTATCCTCAATACCTAAAGGCATTTCAGTATCCTCAATGCTCTCTTTTTTACCCTTGATCAACATGATGCCTGCGATGATCACGAGGATCGCAAAAATCAGTCCGGGAACTGCGCTGATGATAGGGTAGATCTCATTCCATGCACTCTCGGGGATATATCTGACAGCGATATCCGCGATGTTGTTCCACAGAGCGCTGGCGCCGATGATGATAAGGATCGCGGCGATCCACTTATTGGCCTTGCTGCTGTCGAGCCTGATACCGGACTTGCCTGAGAATTCTTCCCAGATATACTTATCCTTAAGCTGTGCAAATGCCTCATCGTCACTGTTGGCGATATTGCGTGCGTGGAAGAATCCGTAGAACCATACCACAAAGACCAGTGCTATGAAGATATCTCCCGCTCCTATAACAGTCGGCAGCATGAAGCTCGCAAAGAATAACAGCATGAGCGTCAGCCCGTTCTTCATGAATCCCATGTACATCTCTGCCGCGCCGGGCAGGAGTGAGCATAAGAATGTAAATGTCTTGTTTTTCTTCTTCTGTACCATTGTCATCTTTCCTCCGTATTATCCGAATCTTTCAATCTCGTTACAGTATTTCGTTACTGTTTTCCGTTAATGTATACCGTTACCGCATTCCGATCCTTTACTGACCGGCGTTTCTGTTGTATGCATCACTTATGCGATGCGATCCTCTGATGCTGTCCGTTATTTCATTTCTGCCCATGACTGCTTCTTTGGTCGGAATATCGTCTTTAACCACTTCTTCTCTGGACGGGATCTTCTCTTCACCTATCACATCCGCCCTTGTGAGAGTCATACCGGCATTGTCCTGATGCATTGATATGAACGGGCCGTTCTCAGACAGCCTGAGTCCGGGCGAGATAAAGGGGGATATGCATATGATCGCTATCGCTGCCGCAACCGCAACTGATACTCTTATACAGAATCTTCTGTATTCAACTATATTCTGCCGTCTGTCGCGCTCCTTCCTGTTCTCGAATGCTGTTATTCTCTCGATGAGATTCTCTGCCAGATCAGGAGGTGCCGCTATCGTCATGTTCTTTTCCGTATCCTCTATCAGGTCAAACAGTTCCTCGTCTGACAGGTATGGGATATATTCATTATTCTTTTCACTCATTCAAGCAGGTCCTCCTTTCTTATAGTAGTCTTAAGCATCTGCCTCGCCCTGTATATCCGGGTCTGGACTGTTTTAAGCTCCGTTCCGTCCCTTGCCGCGATCTCTGCGGCGGTTCTGCCCTCTATGAAGTATCCGACGGCTGCTTCTCTGTACGGATCGGGAAGTCCTTCACAGACTCTCTTAAGATGATCCATCAGATCGTTACACACTGCCGTTTCAAGCGGCTCATTACTTGATGCTGTTGATTCCTCCGGCATCTCATCATCCGCGGTGGGGATCAGTCGTCTTGCGGCCTCTCTTTTGTAATCGATACACTTATTGGAGGCGATCCGGCATATCCATGCTTTCTCATTAGCTCCGTCAAACGACTCATAGTTCCTGTAAGCTGCTATGAAAGTCTCCTGGGTTATATCCTCGGCCGTAAAATAATCCCCGGTAAGACGAAGGCAGACAGAGAACACCAGGTTCTTATACTGCTCCATAAGCCGTATCAAGTTGTCCTTAGGATCCGTATCTCCCACCTCCTTAGCGCTTACATTCTATATAACGATACAGTAACACAAATGTCTTCAGGTTTTTTCAATTATTTTCAAAAAAAATCTTTTGCAATATGCAAATATGCGATTTTTACGGAACTTTCACGGGTTTTTCGGGATAGTTCCGTAAAAAAACGACAAAATTGGCCCATGATCATTTGGATCTTGGCGAAAATGTATCCAATGCGTATGCCAGATGCATGACCGTCCTCCTAAAAGCGCAAAAAACTACGGAACTTTCGGCAGAACAAGCCGAAAGTTCCGTAGTTTTTAGATTTTATAATGTTCGACAGTATCCGGAGCGTGCTCTGCCTGATATACCCATGATGCATCGAAGAACGCAGCATGCCGTTAAGGACGCACACGGCGCCGGCATACTACTTGATATACTGTTCCATCAGATACTCAACTCTCTCGCGCGTGATAGTTGCGCCTGTACCGTACTCAAGCGTGGGCTGCATCGTGCCGCCTTCCATCTCAGCGCCTGCTGCCGCAACAGAAGCTTCCTTCTGCTTGACCCATTCCTTCTCTTCAGCAGTCAGAGCCTCCATCTTATCTTCATCGAGTGTCTCCTTGAGGTAAGCCCATATGTCATTAAGCAGGGCATCCCACAGGGCATATTCCTCATACGCCGTCTGGTTCATCGTCGCCTGATCCATGTTGCCGGCCTGGAACTTGAGGTCTATCTGCTCCTGCGTGCTGCAGGCATCCTTGTATTTACGGCGAAGCTCCGATGCATCGGCATCCGCCTCAGTCTCAATATTCGTGATATCTCCGTTGTCGCTGATGGTACAATGGTTCATCTTGACCTTATTGTTGGAGAATGACTTGTATTGATTATCCTTAAAGAGGCATCGGTTGAAGGTTATATCCGAATACTCAGACATTTCCACAAAATAGCAGGAAGAATACTCGGGGTTGATCTTGTTGTTGCTCAGTTCACAGTCATCAAATACGATATCAGAGCTCGAATTCAGATTGATCATGGACAGGTCACTGCTGTCTCTTAACGTACAGTTCTTAAATCTCGCATTATATACACTGTAGAAATCCACGAGGCCGTATGTACATTCATATATATCCGTATCCGTGACCTCGATGGAACCGCAGCCGTTGGCCTGGATACCGTATGTGCCGCTGCCGAACAGCCTGCACTTATCTATCGTGATCCCGCTTGTCTGCTCATACTGAAGCACGCTTCCGCTGCAGTATCCCGGCTCGACATTATGACCTACGGTGATATCCCTTACCGTAATGTTGCCGCATCCGTAGAAATACATGACAGGAGAATATGCATCATCGACACAAATGTACACTTCATCTCCTTCCTTGGCTTCGAGGCAGAGATTGTACAGATCGGATATCTTGTAGGCACCCCACTCCTTGCTCACCTTCTTATTGAGCATGTCGTAATCATTCACAAGTGACAGATCATATGTGCCTGCCTTAAGAATGATCTTTCTGTTATCCTGAAGACTGTTCAAGAGTTCGTCCACATCGGATACCTCAACCGTATCAAAATATCTTAAGTCTTCCTTATTCTCAAGTCTCGGGTCAGTACTTCTTATATATACATCTCTGTTGACTGAATAGAAGTCCTCCCCGTCTTCACCTCCGTCATCATGATACTCCGATACACAGATAAGGGTATCATCATCCGTCTTCGTAAAGCACTTATCAAAATCTTCATCGCCGAAGGGGTCGGATGCCTTAAGGCACCAGTCCCTATTGTCACAGTCATCGTACGCAGGTTCATCCTTCTTCTCAAGCTTCATGCCGTAATATCTGTAGTCGGATTCATAGCCTGAATACTTAAAGTCCGCCACATATTCCCCGTCCTTAACGGCTATCCTGATAACTGAATCCGGAGAATACTCATCGGTAGCCATAGTACAGCTGTCATACGGGGCATCATTGCCATATTCGGAATGATAGAGGGAATAAACCATCACCCACTCGCCTTCAAGGCCAAGCGGATCCTCGCCCGATTCTGCATTCTTATCCTCATCATCCTGCTCACCGTCAGACTTCTCATCCGGCTTATCGTCATCTTCGTCAGCGCTTTCAGAGGCAGCCTTATCATCTGACTTATCCTTACCTGCGCATGCCGTGAGCATCCCCGCCATCAGGACGGATGTCATGACTATCATTATTCCTCTTTTTATCAGTTCGATCTTTTTCATATTCTTCCTTCCCCATGATCCGGACCAAGTTGTCTGTTCCGTAACACATAATCCGGTCACTTCACTTTTTCTTCCTTCCCCTGTCATAGTCGTGCTGCAGATCATCCGTATCTATTTCTGCTTCTTTTCCTTATTCTCTTCCTTCTTATCTTCCTTCGGTATCCTGCTGTATACCTCCGCAAGGCCCCTTATGCTGCGTTTAAGATCCTCTGACAGGAAATTGGGACGAAGCCTCCACTCCCAGTTGCCTTCCGAAGTGCCCGGAGTATTGAGACGCGCCTCTCTTCCGAAGCAGAGATAATCCTGCAGCGGGATGATGCACAGATCGGCCACCGAACGGTAAGCCTCCCTGATGATATCCCATACAAGTCCGCCGTAATCTGTATTCATGGAATTGACATACCTGCGGCAGAAGTCCCTTTCGCCTTCATTGATCTCCTCAACCCAGGCACGGGTCGGAGTATTGTCATGAGTACCCGTATATACCACACAGTTGCCTATATGCCTGTGGTTGACATAACAACTGTCCCAACTCGTAAAGCCAAACTGTAATACTTTCATCCCCGGGAAGCCTGTCGCTTCAAGAAGAGCCACATTCTCGGGAGTATTGTTGCCAAGGTCCTCGGCTATGATATTAAGCTTACCAAGCTTTTCTTCCAATGTCTTAAAGAGCCTGATCCCCGGTCCCTTGCACAACTTGCCCTTCTCTGCGGTCTCATCACCGTAGGGAACGGCATAGTACTCACAGAAGCCATGGAAATGATCTATCCTTATCACATCAAAGAACTCATAGTTACGCCTGATCCTGTCTGCCCACCATGAATATCCGTCCTTTTCAAGTGCCTTCCAGTCATAGATGGGATTACCCCACAGCTGCCCCGTACTCGAGAAAGCATCCGGTGCGCATCCTGCCACGACCTTGGGATTAAGCTTGGCATCCATCTGGAATACTTCGGGATGTGCCCAGGCGTCCGCACTGTCAAGCGATACATAGAAGGGGAGATCACCTATGATCTTCACGTTTTTTTCATTGGCATATTCGCGTAAGGCTCTCCACTGCCTGTCGAACTCATACTGCTTGAAGTATACGAACTCTATGTCGTTGGCCAGCTCCTTGCGTATCGCTCCCAAGGCTTCGGGCTTTCTCTTCTTAAGGCCGTCCTCCCACGTAAGCCATGAGGCACCTCCGAGATGTCTCTTGATCGCGGTAAAGAGAGCATAGTCAGTAAGCCATCCGGCTTCCTTTTTAAGGAATGCCTTATACTCCCTGTCATCAGTTCCCGCTTCCTTGAATCTGTCAAAGGCGAGCCTTAAGAGGTTGTCCCTGTTCTCATACAGTGAGCCGTAGTCGACTCTGGTCTCATCTGAGCCGAAGTATGCGCCGTTACACTCATCCCATGAAAGGAGACCTTCTTCTATGAGCTTCTCAGGAGATATAAAGTATGAGTTCCCCGCGAACGCCGAGAACGGCTGGTAAGGTGAATTGCCGTAGCCCGTGGGCCCTAACGGCAGTATCTGCCAGTAGCCCTGACCTGCACCCTCAAGAAAATCCACAAATTCATATGCTTCCTTGGAAAAGCACCCTATACCGAACCTGGACGGTATTGAAAAAATCGGAAACAGTATCCCGCTCTCTCTGCCTGTCATAATCTGTCTGCCTTTCATTAATCTCTTATATGCAAAATGACACTCGTGTCATATTCGCTTATTCACAATGTTCACAATATTGACAACTTTCACCGCACAAGCCAATCTGTCCGTAAGCCTGTCACAATGATCACTTCCGGCATATGCTCTCTGATCACCCGAGCGCCTGAGTAAGATCCTCTATGATGTCGTCCACATTCTCAATTCCCACCGAGAATCTCACAAGATCCGGAGAAACACCTGCTGCCGCAAGTTCCTCATCTGACAGCTGTCTGTGCGTCGATGATGCCGGATGCAGCACGCATGTATGAGCATCAGCCACATGCGTAGCGATCATGGCCACCTTGAGCCTGCCCATGAACTCCTCTGCCGCAGCTCTTCCGCCCTCGACACCGAAGGAGATCACGCCGCATGTACCGTTCGGCATATACTTCTTCGCTCTCTCATAGTATTTATTGCCCGGAAGTCCGGGATAGTTGACCCATGACACCTTCGGATGATCCTGCAGGAACTCCGCAACCTTCTGCGCATTGGAGCAATGTCTCTCCATACGCAGAGGCAGCGACTCAAGCCCGAGGTTGAGCATATAGCAGTTCATGGGTGAAGGTATCGCACCCAGGTCGCGCATCAGCTGGGCCGTCGCCTTGGTGATATATGCTCCTTCCTTACCGAAGTCCTTGGCGTATGTGAGCCCGTGATACGATTCATCCGGAGTCGTAAGCCCAGGGAACTTATCCGCATGTGCCATCCAGTCAAACTTGCCGGAATCCACTATCACACCGCCCACAGTCGCATCATGTCCGTCCATATATTTGGTCGTCGAATGCATCACTATGTCGGCGCCCCATTCAATGGGTCTGCAGTTGATGGGCGTTGCAAACGTATTGTCTATGATGAGCGGGACTCCGTGCGCATGTGCTGCATTCGCAAATCTCTCTATATCGAACACTATGAGCGCCGGATTGGCGATCGTCTCACCGAACACGAGCTTGGTATTGGGCTTAAATGCAGCCTCCAGCTCTTCGTCCGAACAGTCCGGATCCACAAACGTAAAGTCGATACCCATCCTTCTCATGGTCACGTTGAACAGATTATATGTACCGCCGTAGATCGCTGTGGACGCCACGACATGGTCTCCCGCTCCCGCCAGATTGAACACTGCAAAGAACGATGCCGCCTGCCCCGATGATGTGAGCAGTGCCGCCGTTCCGCCCTCAAGCGCCGCGATCTTGGCCGCAACATAGTCATTGGTCGGATTCGCAAGCCTGGTATAGAAGTATCCGCTCGCCTTCAGATCAAAGAGATCCGCCATATCCGCGCTCGAGTCATACTTAAAAGTCGTGCTCTGCACTATCGGGATCATCCTGGGCTCCCCGTTCTTCGGCTCATATCCTGCCTGTATGCACTTAGTCTCCTGTCTCATCTTTCCTCCTTACTGAGTGTCGCTTCTCTTCCGTCACTTCACTCCCTATTTTCACGGACTTAAGAGCCGACCGGGCTCATTCATCCTCTGTATCATCCGGTTAATAATTATAATCTATGTGCGCTCTATGTTCAATATCACGGGCAAAATCAAGGATGCCTTACAGGCAAAATCAAGGGCGACTGACTCTTCTGTCCTCCCGGCACACTTACCCCCGGGGCGAACACAAGGGACCGGGGAGACTGACTCACCCCGGCCCTGATCATTATATATATTTGCCGATCTGACGGATATAAGTCAAATGACTTGACACTGTGTGTCCGGCAGGATTCACCTGCACGTAAAGTAGATGAGCTGATATGTCTCTGCCAGGGTATCCAAGAGCCTCTTGGCACCGAGCAGTCTGTCGGCGTCGAGGTTGACAAAGGGATCGTCAAGCACGAGCACCGGCTTCTCTCCTTCATACATGGCATCTACAAGCGATAAGCGCAGACAGAAGCCTATGAGATCCTGATAGCCTGCACTCAACAGAGCCGAGTCACGCTGCAGTCCCAGTTCATCCACGGTTATATTGGTATTGGCATCTATACAGAAACTGTCAGCCGCATTACCCGTCACGGCGCTGTAGTACTTGCTGAAGCCCGTTAAGAGCGGCTCCATATACTTGGACGTGATATTCTCCTTGGCGATCGTAAGATACTTTGATGCACTCTGCAGATTGCGGTAGCGGTGCTTGCCGACCATCAGCTGTTCTTCCTTAAGCGCAAGCTCAGTCTGATCCTCCTCCCAGAGTTCGAGTTTCTCTTCGAGTTCATCATGCTGCCTGCTCTCAGCCCGCAGTGATTCAGCGATCTCATCCGCCTTATTGCTTACAGCCGTAAGTTCTCTGCTTATATCTTCAAGTGAAGCATAATCTGACGGAAGCACCAGGTTTTCAAGTTCTTCCACATCATGATCAGCACGGAATTCTTCCATCCTCTTACGTGCCTTTGCAGACCTCTCACGGGCTTCGCTTAAGCTTCGAAGGTCCATGGCCATCCGGTTAAGGATATCCGAAAAGCTGCTTCCCGAAGCCTCATATCCAAGCCTCTTAAGATATCCGTCAAGTTTAAGCCCAAGCTCATCCCGAGCCTTAAGCGCCTTATCATAAGAGTCCTTTTTATCCTTAAGCTTAAGATATTCATCCGACATGGAATGGAGATGTCTTAAGTCCTCAGTGGCAGTGGTCGGATCCATGGACATGCCGTACTCTTCCAGATAATCCGCGATCTCATCCATCACATCCTGCCTGTAATCCTCCCCCTGTGCGATCAGATCCCTTATATGATCCATCTCGCGCTCTATATCATCAAGTTCCGCCTCCGTATCCGCCTTATGACGACGTAAGCTTAAGGCCACAGCCGCGATTCCGCCCGCGCACATGGCAAGACTAAGCCCGACTGCGACCCACCTGACCGCACCTTTAGGCCCTATAAGCAGCATGATAAGAGCGGCAATCACAGCCACGATGATGAGCGCCATCCCGACTATCGCACCTGCCGGCATCCTCTTCGCTTCCCTTCGAACCGCATCCATCTCACCGCGAAGCACCTTAAGCTCAGCCTTATCCTCGCTCTCCTGCGCCATACTATCATCCGCCTCACGCTTCTTACGGATGAGCGCCGTAGTCTCATTCATATCGGGCAGTCCCGCACTAAATCTCCGATCAGCGGATGCAAGCTTCTCCGTCTCGGCCGCGTTCAGCGCATGGAAGTTCACATTCTCGCACAGCCTTCCGTACTCTGCCGCATCCTTCTGCTTATCACCAAGTTCCTTTTCATCAGGTACATCCCCGGGAAAAACAGAGCGCTTTGACTCTTCCTCTCTTGCAGCTTCCTTATATTCCGCACGAACACTCTCCCACTTATCCTTAAGAGACTGCTTGTCCTTATATGCGCTTAAGTGCGACTGTCTGTCCGTAAGGACCTTACGCTTACCGGCCAATCCCTCGAGTTCTTCCTTACGCACACTCATGGAATCTTCAAGCCTGTGTATGGAATCAAGGACTATAGAGCCTTCCTTTACCTTTCTTCTTAATGTCGTCACTTCACCTTCAAGCTTGGACAGTGAACCCGTAGATCTTGTCGGAGATTCCTTATTGAGCAGATCATTAAGTCTCTCCGCTGCCTTCTCGAAGCTTTCAAGATCTCCCGTATTGTCTGCGATACCGCCTATCATGGCATTGATACCGTCCGTAGTATGAGTCACTACATCATTCTGTCCGATGAATGCTGTCCTCATAAAAGACTCTGCGTTGACGCCGAATAGTTCCTCTCCTATATTTTCGGAATATGCATCACTGATAAGATTCGTGGAACTCACTCTAAGCTCAAATGTATCATCAGCAGGTTTGCTGCCGAAGGTGCGAATTATGACATATGTGTCATGTCCGTCATTGAACGTAAGCTTTCCTCCGAAGACACCGCCCTGCCAGGGTGTATATCTCCTTCGTTCGCTCATGATCGCCTTGCGCTTGCCCTCACCCTCAAAGCCGTAGAACATCACACGGATAAAAGAGGCCAGAGTCGACTTGCCCTGCCCGTTGCTGGCCATTATGCTGTTGCATCCTTCGGTAAACTCTCTGTCGTAATCCTTAAGTTTTCCGAAGTTTTCAATGTGACAACTTACTAATCTCATATAACCTCGTTTGCTATCGCCATAAGCCCCATCCTTATGACCTCGGGCTTGTCCGAATCCGCTATATCTTCCGCCGCCTGTATCATCCTCACATACTCTCCCTTAAGTGAGGCATCAAGCGCATAATCCGAATAATCAACCTTATACTTTGTCTCATCAGTGACCTTGACATAGTAGAAGCGGTCTTCAAAGTTCTTGTATATATGATCCTCATCCTTCTCGATCTCTATATCCACTTCACCCGTAAGGACTATCTTAAGAAGACTCCCGCTGTCTATATCCTCACCCGTAAGAGTCATCGTGATCTTATCGATGATATCTCCGGTAGAATTAAGATCCGCGATATCGACCGGTACCTCATAGAGTCTCCTTGTGGCAAACGGCACAAAAGTCCTCCCAATCCTATGTGTGTCTTCATCTATATCAAGCAGCATGAATCCGTGCTCTCCTGTCTCATCGAATCCTCTGCCTTCGAGGCATCCCGGGTAGCAGTATACTCCTCTTCCATCAAGCCTCTCTTCCTTATAGGCATGGATATGGCCGAGTGCCATATAGTCTATATTCTTATTCTTAAACTCCCTTAAGGGTATGATCTCCGCCCTGTCCTTGGCGCTTACGGCTCCGGCGTCTGCCTCCTGCCCGTGCAGCATCACTATATTGACCGCATCAGGATCAAGCACAAGGGAATTATAACAGCTTATACTGTTATCAGCAGACAGTTCCATACCCGTCAATATGACACTTCCGTCATCATTAAGAGAGAAGCTCTTCCACTCATCTCCGAAGAGTTTCAGATTGTCAGGCATCTCCTCTAAAGATGATAAGAAACTGTCCCTGTCATGATTACCCTTAAGGTAATAGAAATCCATATCCGGATTGGAGAATATCTTATCTCTGACCGTATTCCGCGTAAGTGCGGATATGGTCCCCGTATCGAACATGTCTCCGGCTATGAGTATGGCACTTACACCATGCTCTGATGCATAGTCCACCATACGGGCAAAGGTATTAAGGAGCTCTGATCTTCGTTCCTTGGCTTTTGCCCTGTCCAGATTGCTTGTCATCTTGGAATCTAAGTGCAGATCTGCACAATGAATGATCTTCATAACATATCCCTGAATCTGATATCTATCTTCTTACCGATACCTGCAGCAAGCCTTACCATCATCTCGATGGTAGGGTTATAGGAGCCGTTCTCCATGCGGGCGATATTGGGCCTTGATATCCCAGTACGCCTTGAGAGTTCCTCCTGGGTTATCCCCGCCTGCTTACGGAGAGTCACAAACTCCTGCATCAGCTGAAACTTGATCTTCTCCTGCTCATGATCCAGGTTAAAGGGCCCGTATATATCCCTCACAACATAATTTTTCTTCTCTTCTCTGGTCATTATCCTATCTCCTCCGCATTCACCGGTATCTCTGCGGATATCAGTACTTGATCCTACTGTTAGCGGATCCTCTCATACTTAAGGAATGTGTAGGTTGTATCGAAGTACACCTGCTCATCACTCTCGGCCGTTATCTTCCAGTCCGGGTCTTTATCCAGGTTGGGGAAATAAGCGTCCGCTTCATATTCCCTGTCTATCTTGGTCACATGGACAGTATCGCAGTACGGCAGCATCTGCTTGTATATCGAATCTCCGCCTATTATGTATATATTCTCGGTCGGATATGACTTAAGTTCTTCTATAAGCTGCTCTATACTGTGTACCACTATGGCATCATCAACCTTATAGTCTTCATTGGTCGAGAGGATTATATTGGTCCTGTTAGGCAGCGGCTTACGCCCCGGAAATGTATCCATGGTCTTACGTCCGAGCACTACCACTCCCCCGGTAGTCTCTTCCCTGAACATCTTCTGGTCAGCAGGAATACGTATGAGCAGCTGGCCCTTATTACCGATCGCCCAGTTACTGTCTACAGCTACGATGGCATTCATAGTTAATCTCCCTTCTTTTTTCCTGGTAATTCGTGATATACGGATTGCTCCGTGCTCCGCACTCTCGCAATCCTACAGGCATTCGCATTCCCACCCGACTTATGTCGGGTGGGAATGCGAATGCCTGTTAGGGTCTTCGATAAACTGTGCGCTTCATGCAAGCATGATCGCACAGTTTATCGATCCCCTATATCACTCATATCGCTATAGGAATATCCTTGATCTGTTCGCCCGTCACATAGTCGGTGATAGTTATATCATCCTTGGTAAACTCGTAGAAATCATGTATATCCGGATTGAGCGTCACCTTCGGAGCCGGATGCTGGGGACGCGCTATGAGCTCCTCGATTATCGGCACATGCCTGTCATAGATGTGAGCATCGGCGATGACATGCACGAACTCACCCACTTCCATATCGCAAACCTGCGCGAGCATATGAAGGAGCATGGCATATTGAGCCACATTCCAGTTGTTGGCTGCGAGCACATCCTGCGACCGCTGATTGAGGATGCCGTTAAGTGTAAGCTTATCCTCACCCTTACGCTGCGTCACATTGAAGGTCATCGAATAGGCACAGGGATAGAGGTTCATCTCATGCAGATCCTTATGCACATATATATTGGTCATGATACGTCTGGAGAACGGATTGTTCTTAAGGTCATAGATGACCCTGTCAGTCTGGTCCATCAGTCCTTCCTTGTACTGATGCTTGACACCCATCTGATAGCCGTAGGCCTTGCCGATCGATCCGTCGGGATCAGCCCACTCATCCCAGATATGAGAACTGAGATCATGGATATTGTTGGACTTCTTCTGCCATATCCACAGCACCTCATCTGTAGCCGACTTAAGCGCGGTCTTACGAAGAGTGATGAGGGGGAACTCCTGCCGTAAGTCATATCTGTTGACCACACCGAACTTCTTGATCGTATATGCAGGCTCTCCGTCAGGCCAGTGCGGCCTCACCTTCTCACCTCTTGTGTCCGTGCCGTTTTCCAGTATATCCCGGCACATACTCACAAACACCTTATCTGCGTAACTCATTCCTTTGCTTCTCCTTATATATAATTGATTACTCTGTCAGGGTGGCAAATATATTGCACAAGCGGGTAATTGGAGGCGTCGGCACTCAGGTCTGCAAGTACATCCGTGTACTTGCAAGCAGACCAACCGACATCCTGTCGGTACGGCGGCGTCCCTCAGACGGTTTACGTGCCGCTACGCCGGAACCTTAGCGCAAGCGTGCCCGCGGTGTAATATATATGCCGCCTGAGAAAACTATCTATCCCACTTATCCGAAAGCGAATTGATCTGATCCGCGAACTTGGCGAGATCCTTGTTGGATACGCCCTCGTTCTTCTTGATGACGCCCATGAGCCTCTGGCCGGCTGCCAAGAGTCTTGAGAATACATCGCTGATCGGCTTCTTCTTGGGCGCGATGGGTATTCCGGCTGCCTCATAGTCAAATGTTCCGGATATCAGATCATACCTGGTGCCGCTGTACGGCGCATATGCATCGAGATCACACTCATCTATGAGAGTCTGCGCAAAGCCTTCCGCAACGATATCTTCGCCGTGTACAACGAATACCATCTTAGGCCTTGACTTAAATGCCCCGATCCACTCAAGCAGTCCTTCTCTGTCCGCATGGCCGGATATTCCGACCAGCTTGCGGATATCCGCTCTTATCTCGATCGTCTCCCCGAAGAGCCTCACTTCCTTGGCTCCGTCGATTATGGTTCGTCCGAGAGTACCTATTGCCTGATATCCCACGAACAGTATCGTGGACTCCGGTCTCCAGAGATTATGCTTAAGATGATGCCTGATACGGCCGGCCTCACACATGCCCGATGCCGACAGGATCACCTTGGGTGTCATGTCGAAGTTGATGGCCTTGGACTCATCGCTAGTGATACTTAAGTTAAGTCCCGGGAAAGTAATGGGATTGATGCCCTGACGCACGAGCTCAAGCGCTTCCTCATCAAAGCAGTCTTCCTCGTTCTTATGGAATATGCTCGTCGCCTCGACGGCCAGCGGGCTGTCCACATATACGGGGAAATCCGGGAATCCATGAATCAGCTTGCGCTCCTTGATCTGCCTGATGAAGTAGAGCATCTCCTGAGTACGTCCTACCGCAAACGAAGGTATCACGACATTTCCGCCGCGGTTAAACGTAGTCTGTATGATATCGGCCAGCTCCATCACATAGTCCGGCTTCTCCGTTGCATGCAGCCTGTCGCCGTAGGTCGATTCCATTACCACATAATCGGCTTCATCCGTGTATTCGGGGTCCTTGATGATAGGCTGGTCCTTATTGCCGATATCGCCGGAGAATACTATCTTGCGCTCTTCGCCGCCCTCTTTAAGCCACACTTCAATGGACGCCGAGCCCAAGAGATGTCCGACATCCGAGAACCTTATGCTTATGTTCTCATCCAGTTCCACGGTTTTCTTGTAGGGACAGGGTACAAGGCACTTGATGGCTCCGTCCGCATCCTCCATGCGGTACAACGGCTCCGATACCTGTATGGCAGCGCTTCTCTTGGCCTTCCTGCTCTGCCACTCTGCTTCCTGCATCTGGATGTGCGCGCAGTCTCGCAGCATTATGCTGCAGAGGTCGGCGCTTGCCTCCGTCGTATATATCTTCCCTCTGAAGCCCCTCGCATACAGAAGCGGCAGAAGTCCCGAATGATCCACATGCGCGTGTGTAAGGAGCACATAATCAATGAGCGGCGGCTCAATCGGCAGGTCCACGTTCTCGAATACATTGGTCCCCTGTTCCATACCGTAATCCACCAGAAAATGCTTATCCCCGCACTCCACATAATGACAGCTTCCCGTAACCTCATGTGCCGCACCGATGAACATCAGCTTCATATGTCAGTAACCCTCCTTAAGCATGAAAAAAAGCCAACTCTGCTCACATATCATCAATCCCTTGTGTCACCCGTCCGGGGCGAACACAATCTCTTGTATCAGTATATCATATTTTAATATGAAATGTATCATATATTATCAAAAGACCTGTCAAAAGTTTTGCCCGTGCACGGCGGGGATATGATACAAAAGTAATAGCATTACCGTTTCATATGTGCTAGAATGAACTCAAAGGACTATTGATCGCGATTATAAAACGGAGAACAGATTATGATCAGACTTACATTTTGTGATGACAGCATCTTACAGCGTAAGGCAATAGAGGAATGGCTCAGGATATACAGCGCCACGAAGGGCATTACTATCGAGGGAGTACCTTTTTCGACAGGCACCGACCTTCTTGCTGCAGTTGAGAACGGAGCCTCATTTGATATATATATATTGGATGTGATCATGCCGGAGCTTAAGGGTACGGAAGTGGCTGCCAGACTCCGCGAGCATGATTCGAAGGGACAGATCATATTCTTGAGTTCCACATCTGCATTTGATGAAGAGAGCCAGGCTGTCAACCCTGTAGGTTATCTGATCAAGCCCATCACGGCAGATCAGTTATACAACATGCTTGACAAGGCGATCTCTGAGCTTGATTAGGCAGCTTCGCCGCAATGACAGCGGACATATAACGGAATATTTAAGCCTCGGGAGAATACCCCGAGGCTTTTAAATACTCTCTTCGCACACGAAGCCGTCGCATTCTTAATGCTTCAACTCACCGGATCATTTATGCTTTAACTCGTAATAGAACAGATATTGCTGAATGATCCCCGCTACACCCTCATACCTGTCATACGGAAATCCCTTCGGATAGTACTTCTCAAGCAGCTGCTTAACATGGGTATCGATCGGAAAAGCCTCTATATGGTGCAGTCCGAAGAGACAGATGCAATTAGCCACCTTGGGACCGATGCCCGTAAATCCGACAAGAGTCTCATACGCTTCCTCATATGTCATCTCCGTAAGCTCCGTAAGCAGTGTATCGCTCTCACCGAACACCTTTACGGCATTCTCTATGTACGGCACTCTGTATCCCAAGCCTATGCTCTTATCCTTAAGTATCTTAAGGTCGAATTCCTCAGGCCTCGGAAAAAACAGGGCGTCTGAATCCGCTGCAGCCTTAGGATAAGTCCCCTCTCCTGACGAACTGTCAGGCCGTGAATGTCTTGCGCAAATCTCTTCAACGGATCTTGTGATCCTTGTGATATTGTTATTCTGAGAAATAAGAAATGTAATGATCATCTCCCAGGGATCTTGTCTTAGTATCCTTATGCCTCTGCCCTGATCATAGGCCTCGATCGCATGCTCATCACCGGATGAGTATATCCTTCTCTTAATATCCTCATAATCCGTGTCCATATCCAGATATTTATGCCAATGACCGTTCCAGTCAATCTCATTACAGCTTAATTCGAACAGATCCTGCCCGGAATCGGTCAGACTGATCTTAAGCGGCGCAAACTCCCTCTGTTTCGGGCCAAACGACGGTATGACATATGTGTCACCTTTAACATCACTCCTGTCATACTTGTGTACGGCATCTGCGTCACATACAATATCTGTACTTATCTTTTTCCACCTGAAGCATTGTCCGCTCTCGGCGATCTGTTTAAGATCAAGGTGCGGTATTCTAAGTCGCATCTGTTTTACCCGTGATAATTCCTTCCTGTTGCGATATCATGGTCTGAATATGA